>Ga0325414_1008631_pt1 | contig 10794 bp, 10 predicted proteins | sample PopdelMetagenome_8_FD_206183 | JGI IMG/M metagenome (GOLD analysis project Ga0325414, IMG submission 206183) | Populus deltoides microbial communities from Bellville, Georgia, United States - Leaf-PdKOR-R3 | ecosystem: Host-associated > Plants > Phyllosphere > Phylloplane/Leaf | place: USA...
AAAAAAACTTAAATTTTAAATCTTTTTTATTTTTTTCAACTTAATTTTTTATTTTTCGGTCTTTCTTTCCTCTTTTAGTTATCATTCCACTCCCCAATCTTTCTTCTTCTTCTTTTTAATTTTTGCTTTTTTCTTTTTGAAAAAATATTTTAGAAATTAAAATAAAAAATCAGGTTACAACAAACTCTGAATCTTCAAACATTATCTATAATGTGAAAGCCAAAAATCCAAGACAAGGAAGGCATCCCACCAGACCAACAATGTCGTCTCATTTTCACGTGAAAGCAACTTGAAGATGTTCGTACACTTGCCGACCATAACACCACCAAGCCCAAGAAAAGATTCTTTCTAAATGTCCCGTCTCTCTCTCTCTCGTGGCTTGTAGTGGGGGATTACGACAGAGGCGACAAGGAGGTGATGGCGATGCAAAGACAATGGCGATGAGGAAGGCAATGAGAGGTGATGGTGATGCCAGGACAAGGACGGTGAGAAACAATTATCTGAATTTAAACAATGATTATGAGAAGATTTACTTGACACACTAGTTGAGGCAGTGGTTAATCTGGATGAAAATTATGTTAATCATGTGAGAGATGGTTTGTGGGTTGTTTGAATTAGGTTTTAGGTGTTGAATCAACAAGAAATTCTAGCTTAATTTTATTTGATGGCTACATTACTTCACAAATAAAATTAATGATTGCACAGAAGAATTCTGTAATGAAGCAAGCACCAAAAAAAGTACATGAACATGAAAAGAAGAAGAACAGAACAGGAAACGGAAACCTTTGCCAAAGGATCTATGGTAGTTAATAAACAGGAGCAGCTCTTTTCAATTTCATGGCTGCTCTGGGAAAACTTTGTGCAAGAAATTGAGGAAACGTTTTGCATACAATTTGGGCTCAACTGCAGAAATCGACAGAGGGTCAAATTTTATGGATTTGCAAGCATGCTCAACTTTCTTTTTCACATTGTATTCCTGTAATATATCTATTACGCCCATGTAGAGAACAACATCGTAAACCTCGAAAAGTTCAATCTCTGCTGAATCAACCTCGTCCCGCGTCAGCTTGTGGCTAGCCTGAGCTGGCATGTTCACTCCTAGCTGCACCCGCAACCTAATCACACGGCAATCAATCAACAGTTTACCTATCTAGTATCTACTGCTTGATATATAAGTGAACCTATCGACTGACAACATCTCGAAATGTCGAGCTGAGCACAGCTGAAATTATCGTGTTTAGATAGCTAGAATATAAAACGATAAGTTTAAATTCATCCATGAAAGTTTGCTTGGTATCATTGCTAGCCGGTTAGGGACCATATCAAAGAAAGTTGAAACCAATGACTTAGAAGACGGCCAAAATGGTCACAGTTCAAGTAAAAAATCGATCTTCAGAAGGAAGAATATGGTGAAATCAGATATCAGCAGACGAACATCATAGTAGTTCAAAAACTGTTTGGAGGAGCTGATAGAATTAACAGGAAGGAATGCTCATAACTAGGTCCAACAAAAACTGTTTTGTGAGCTTAGATCAAAGAAACTGCCACGACTTCAAATTTCAACTGAATTATTATATGGTGTGATAAAATCTAAAATTGAAATATCTCAGCTAAATATGTTTGGTAAATTATTAGCAGATTTGCTTATCATTTCCATAAACGTAAACGTTTTCACATGAAGGCATGGAAAAGACTAAAAAGATAGTCAAACATATACTGTTCATGGTAGTTGTATAAAATTCTATATGCATAATAACTTATGAGACCCAGGAGGGGCAAAGCAACATTTATACTGAGGGTGCTAAAGATAAACATAACTCTTAAATGTTTAAATAGGTTAAAAGGCTAACTCAAACTCTTCATAATACCAGGTACGATTGGCCAGCTTAGCATCGGAAAATCTCATTCTATTGGCATTAAAAGGTTGTAACTAGAAAAGGTACCTTCCAGTGCCAGGCAGCAAGAGATCAACCTCCCTCTCACCATGAGAGTATGCTTTCAATGTATTTCCTCTGATGTGAGGTCCTGGTGCAGTGCTCACAAAGCCGGGTTCATGGGTCACTAGGAGAAGGCCTTTTGGAGGAGTCGAGAGATGCCCTTGCGAGTTTATACCTGTTGGATGCAAAAATGAGGTGCCATGTACTGAATAAACATGGCCACATGCACAGACACTATAAGGAAGATAGGTGATGTTCCTCCGAAGTCTATGCATATTTTTTGTTGCCACGGCGATGATGATACGGAAAATGTTGTTAATGGATTCCAAATCTTGAAACTACCTGGTAAACTCCTAATCTAATTTAAAACGATGTAAAGAATGCACACCAAAACCACGAGTTATTTAACTGCAAGTAACAAATAATCTAATATAGCATTTTTGAAAGGCATACCCAAATTCACCATCCACAAACGCATCAATAAATGTACACTTTCTACTCCACTTGCATAAGTCAGCTAGAGGATGAAGGTCAGGTTAAGGAGGGTACCCCAACCACAACATACTGTAGTCCACAGATGAAATTTCTCACTTACCTATTATCCCAGTCTGACCACTCTTGGTTTGCTTTTCCAAACTAACTGCCACTAGGCTTGGTTTATTGGAACCATTTTTGCCACAACTAGTCAAAGCATCTTACCACCCATGTTAACCCTCAAAAGGCATAAACTTAATTTTAGTAAATATTTGCTCCTCTCTGAATAATTCATCAATCCAAGTTCCAGTGTAAGAACCAAACCACAGACTTAAGAATTCACATCAAGATAATGTTTCTCATCTTCTCTTTGTAGACAATTCTGGAATTCTATACTGTCGCATAAACATTTCCCAACTGGCATAATGCAACAGTGATTGCCCAGAAAACTATTTTCTGGTAAATTCAACTCTTATCTGTAACATACCTTGAAGCAAAATCTCGATCAATTAGTCATCCTTCAACATTTCCTGCAGATGACTCCATTTTTTTACTTTATTATGGTGAAACTGTAGTGGTTAGAATTATCCTAAATTCATAAATACATATAGCAAGAGAGATATGATACTCACTGCACAATTCAACACTTTAATGGACCATTAGAAACTACGGAAAAATCAAGAGGCAATTAGAACTAAATTCAGTTAGGTATGTGATTTAAAAAAGGTGTTTGTATTGGAGGAACACCTACCATCTGCAGGTAAACCAGCATCATTCAGCATTGTAGCTGGAGGTTCTAAGATGGATCTCAACTGTTCAGGTGCTCTAAAATGTAATCCCAAGAGAAGGCTATAATCAATTATCTGTTGAGATTCTAAAAAACTGCAGTCCAAAGAGAGTTGCCTGCACAGGAGGAAAAATATTTATACTAACAATTAGAAGGTAGAAGGCTTGGTCAGAAAATCAATTACTACTAAAGAATGATATTCTTATGGATTCATTTTGAATGATATTCAACCTGTAGTATGAACAACAATCATTGGAAGAGAACTAATGTTCACATGAAAATCACAGAACTTCACGATGAGAATACTATATGAAGAAGCATACTTCTTCCATTTCTACATGTCTCGGGACTTCGCATAATAATTGCGAGTGGCATTAGATGCATTATCCTATCTACATGTTTTCTAATCTTATCTGAACACCTATGCATAGATGAAATGAATAGCAAAGTTTGAGGTTACTTCCCACTTGAGATCAACATGGCAAAAGTGATTTATACAGAGAAAGATTATGTTGGGGAATACCTAGGTTGCTGTATTGAACAATCACTGAGAAAAGAATGCAGATTTAACAACAAAGTTCACATTAGTGCAACATCATAATCCAAAGTTAGAGATAAGAAAACAAATGATGTCAGCACATGGATGATAGAAAATCAAAAGAACTTACTTGAAAAGCGATTTTCGTAATAATTTGTCCATAAGAAACTCGTATTCTAGATCAAGATCTTTTAACGTGGTATTTTCTCCAACCTTATCTTCATCTGTGTATCTCCCTTGAGTTGACCCCTTCAGGTCAAAGCGACGATGAATTCTTAATTCTGTGCAAAACATATTTCCCATGACTACAAAACGTACCTATAAAGAATAAGAAACACAAAACCCTCACTAAACATAAGTGACAGGAATGGCAGAAAGTAATATAGGGGCATATGAAAGCTGCCGATACCTTTCTCCCACCTCTCAATGTAATTCGGTGAACCCCAAAAAATTTTGTGATGAGTGTATTTTCATACTTCCCTACATGAATGTAATAGTTTGGAAGCATCTGCAGAAGGGTCTGTATAGACAAAGAAGAACATACATGCATTTATAATACTATTTTGATTAAGAAAACAAAATTAAGTTAAAATTACAATTTTCCATTTCACAAAAACACCTAGAGAATGCATCCAGTTAGGACCTCCAATTTGATAACCACCAATATCATAATATTTTACAGTTTAGGATTCGGAGATTCATTAGAATCAAACCTGAATCTGTAAGCAGAACTTTCAACATGATAAAATTACCTAGTGAAGTACTTTGGATCAAATGGTTAAAGTGCAATTCTACTATGTTGATTAAGCCCTTTTTTCCCTCAAGATTTTTACATTGCAACTTTTGGTTAGTGGACCTTTTTTTTTTAAGAGAATAAACCATACTCCTATGCGCGCCTTTATTTTTGTTGAGATACATCTGCTAAATGTATCCCATTTTTATATGCAATGTTTTCTCACTAATCAAGTTTTATTAACCAAGTCTTGATTTATACACAGATTAGTTTAAGAAATATACACAACTGACCTCGTCAAGCTTGATATTGAGGCAAATAAACAAGCCATTTATCAAGAAGATAAAAGTTTTGATTAACATTGTCCACCGTCAAGAAGTTCCTTATGGAACTAAAATAATACCTTGAGGTGCACACTAGATGGTTTTCAAAATAGAGGTCCTAAGAAGGAGAAATTGTTAAGCAGTCTATGAACTCACCCATAAAGTAAGCCGATAGTGAAATGAACATGTATAAAAAGTGAATTGACCTTACATGATGACGTATGAATCCATCCATGTCTTGTGCATTTATTTGCCTGGTCTATAGGAGAGTTGGCAAGTCTACCAAGCAATTTTTTCAAAGATGTAAACATAGACAGAATAGTTTCCTCTCATTCGGGTTGGAGGAAATCCCCTCCTGCTCATAGTAGTAATGATTTTAGGCTTTCATTTGTTGGCAACATTAATTGTCCTTTGAAAAGATTTTTTTATTATCTATCTTCTCTTATCAGATCTTAATTTCCTTTTCTGTAACTTTTTTTAGAAGAATATGGATTTGCAAGAATTTTTCCAGGCAAAACAATATTGCTAACACGTCAAAACCTAATATCATGACACCTATGGGCAACACTTGGATAAGAGGAAATCAGCGTCCAATAGAAACATGCCTCGAGGCTTCTATTATCCGCAACTTTTTGCCAAAAATAAATATATTTGGAACTTGATGACTTAAGAAACTTGATAGAAGCACGTCACATTAACCCATAGCATATAAACCAATAAAGTACCAAACAACACATAAATAGAACCCAATGATAGATGCACAATATGCATCTTTAGGTCAATAAAAATGCAACACAAGCAATGATCAGCTAGACTAGACAAAGACCCTTTGTCATTAATGATATAGAATATGTTTTTCACAGAAACCATCCAGTATCCTTTTTGTTCTCCCCTTAACCCCATAAATTCTGCAAATGAAACCTTACAACCCTAATGGTGCAACTAATGATCTTAAAACATATACATACTATCGAAGCTTCAAGTCCTACTTCTTTTCTAGCTTACAACTCTCCATATTTACACAAATGTATTTATATGCTAGTGAAGTTCATTTTGAACTTGCTACTTATCCATGGGAAAAACTCCCAGCTTCAATGGGTAACTGGACTCTAGTCTCCAATAGAATAAAGCAGATGCTGAAAAGCAGCACACCCTAATGCTCACCTAATCATGGTATATAAAGCCTTAACCAGCCATATGAATTATTCAGTCTCCACGCCTTGAAACTTTTTGATCTAAAAAGCCAATTAACTGGTAGCAAGAAAAGACAAGGTATTCCTAATATATGCATCAAAATCATGAAAGTATCTCCAGAGCCATCATTTATCTTCCTTTCTACTAATTATGCTGTCATGAAGAGAAGATACACTCTTCAGGCCCTCAATAACTCTGAGAAACTCCATGCTTCTCTTTGAAAGACTTTAACTAGGATGGTGATCACATTCCCTTCATCATCCACCAAATATCTCTTATTAAGATTTAGTAAAACAATGAAGGGAAAGCCCTTAAGAACTAAGCTTTATTAAACATTAGTAAATACCAAATGAATATGTCCATAACCACCCCCCAGATTTCAATTTCTGACCCTGAGAAAGAGAGAAAAAAAAATAAAGTTTACAGGATCATGCAGAAATAAGCGGCATCCTTCACAAGAATCTTTAAGCATGATTGTGAATAAAATCTCAACATGTAACGCATTTTTCATGCTTTATTCTGTATTTTAAACCCTATTGAAAGCATGCTTTATGATGTCTATCTAGCAGGAGGATTTTCCTTCAAAAGCAAGACAAATATCAGTAACAATTGCTAGAAAGTTCCATGCAGGATCAAATAGGATTTGTTTGGCATCTCCATTTCCTAGGTGGGTTTTAATATGAACAATCAATTTCAAACCTCAACTATAAAGAATCTACAGATCCATATATGGAAAATTATTTAAAGAAAACCAAAAGGAATATGGAAACAGAAGCACACAGATACTCAACCCTACTAAAATAATAGCAAATAAAGCACCCAAGGCCACATCATGAAATGACATATTTTCATGGATGTTAGACAACTGTAAACTTCATTAAAAAAGGCAAGTTGCCGTAGAAACACAGGGAACTTTGGGCAAAATAAGAGATCAGATTATATTCAGAATGAAAGTTTCTCTGAATTCAAACCTTTAGTTCGAACTTTTTTAATGTCTTAATCACAAATCTATCATCATGTGAAAGATAGAAGAGACTGCCACTTTTTCCAGGGGAAGAAAGCTCCCTTAGACCATCATCACCGCAAATGGACATCATGTAATCAGCTGCATCTAGCTTGAACATCTCCCTTAAATTCCTGAAATGACAATCCCATACAAATTGACAATGTCTCACGTGTAAAATTATTGAATATCAAGCTTTCTTCTTCACACTCACTTTCATAAATATCTTGGAGACTTGTGGTAAAAACTTTTATTTTTCTTTCCACAGTATAACCTAAAGGGAGGCATTAACATAACATGTCTACTCGAAAATGCAAATAGAAGAACACAAGAAAAAAAAATTCATGGCATCCACTTCTTTCTAATGATCAGAGGAACAACCTATTGGTGTACCCTGGCATACCAGGTACTTCACTTCTGAACTTTAACACGAAGGTCATAGGAAACAGGAAACTCATATTCATAAATTGTAAGGGAAACTGTAATCAGTTCTTTGTTCATTTTGAATTGAGCATCGGCCACATCCTCTAAATCCTAATATGGTCAAGAGTGTTTTGTCACTGTAATCAAAGGTCCTGGTTTAATTTGAACAAAGACATATTTTGAGAACAGTTATATGATTCCTTTTCAGCTGGAAAAAAGAACACACAAGCTCACCAGTTTACAGCTAGAAGTCATTTGGGATAGATTAAAAACCTATGGCACAGTTCTCATGTAGCTGTTTTTTCATATATTTAAGATGTGTGCTGCTTTTATTTTAATGTCTCTTTTTGCGAGTTATGCAAACATATGGTGACAAATACCTGAAGACCATAGGGCAGTAGTCTTTCCAATAGAAATCAATAGAATAGTGTGGAGGTGTAAACTGGGAACCCTTTCTGGGAAAATACATCCTTATTCTAGCTCGATCTCCAAAATCAGAATCTCGAACTTCACGCATAGGCACTGGTGTAATCTTGCCAACAGTGTACCTGTGAACTAAAGATCAAATATTTTGCAAGAATGCTAATGTGCAAGAATATGTTCAAGAAAATTTAAAAGTAGAAAACTTTTATTTAAAAAGTAACATGAACATGCACATGCCTGAAAGAGCTATCAACCATGGCCAAAAACCAAACTATTAAAATACCAATTTAGTCCATTTAAACTAGGATGATCAACTTCCTAAGAGTGAAAGCTTATAGCATATGATGGAACAAAAAAATAAAAAAAGATGTCTGATTCCACCCTGGATGTGATAGCATGCACGCACACACCAAGTAACTTAGATTTTAATAGTTGAAGTAGCTCTCAGAGAGATCATACCAAAAATCTTCACATATGGTCCATCTAAAAAAACAAAGAAAGAAAATCCACCTGTAGTCAAATGTTTTAAGATATTGACTACTAAATTAAAACTTTTTACCAGCTAACAAGCATAACATTTTTTTATTAGTAACAAGAATTTTATATGCTAAAAACCCATAGGTTGTAACGTTGCTTGGATAGTGATATCACTATGGATCAAATGCTCAGATATTCCAATTCCCAATAGCCTGTCACATTTTGCTAGTTTCCAGTAGCACCTGTGAGACTAAAGAGAACGTGCAAATACAATAAGCATTGCCCATGCAGGCTGCAGCAGCACATTTCTGATGAAAGTGATACAGTCAATTCTAGTCCAGTTTTACAGAAGGGCTTAAAGAATTGTGTCATAATCAAATAATGAACAGTTTGAAAGCAGAAAACGGATACCAGAAACAAACAAAAATAAGGGTAAAAAACAGATGAAGCAGTATAAAGCAGGAAAGATGGACTTCAATGTCTATCCATTTACCTTATACCAAGTTGCAAATTAAGCATTAGATAATAGCTCCGTTGTCCTTCAAAAATATCCACACATGACTTCCTTTTTGCTTCTTTCACATGAAATTTTTTTCTCTGTTTAGTTTTGCGGGATAGCTCTGTACCTCTAACTTTCTCGTTTTTCAAAACTCCTTGCAAGTATTCCCTTTCATAAACTACAGTAGAGTTATTCTCCACCCCACTTTGACCTTCTTCAGAGGTTTGGGACAGCATACATGATGGTTCACGATATATAAATTCTCCGGAAGGATTACATAGACTCCATTTTTCATCTAGTAAGGCATTTCTTTGTGATAATCGGCCAGGATCTTTTAAGATTTTACTTATTGACATTTTCCTAGATAGACTGCCCAAGACATTTGGTTTTGGAACCCTGACTTCCTCTGAATTTGTAGAGGAACTATGAGATAACAAATTTCTTCCAATTCCATCACAGCCTATGGAGCTGCCCCACTTCCTTAGAGACGGATGTTTAGTTCCAGCTGGGAAGAATGTTCCTTTTCCATCCTTAAGGCCCATACTCCACATTCCAAAGTAGTATCCCCCATCTGCAAACCTATAAACTCCAGATCCATGTCTAAGACCATTTAACCAAAAGCCATCAAAAACATCACCATTTTCCCATTTCATAACCCCTCTACCACACATTTTTCTGCCTTTCCAATTCCCGATATACATATTTCCATTATTCCAAGAGTACCTGCCACAGCCTTCATTCATCCCCTCCTTCCAAGAACCTTCATAAACATCTAAATTAGAATATCGTTTCATTCCAAGCCCATGCTGTATATTCATTCTCCAGGCCCCTCTGTATTCAGACCCATCAAGTCCTGTAAAGGTTCCAATTCCATGAAGGTAACCACCAGAGAAATCACCTTCATATATTGCTCCTGATGACCAAAGTATTTGTCCTTTCCCAGTAATTTTACCTTCTTCCCAGTCACCCTCATACACTGTTCCATCGGACCATATATATTTACCCTTGCCATGGGGAAGTGATCCCTTAAAGCTACCAATATAGACATCTCCATTTGATAGGGGCTTCTCATCGATACTGGAATATGGAAAGTAACAAATCAGGAAATTTTCATTGTTATTGTTGTTATTATCAAGAGCGACAAAAGATGATTTTTTGCAAGTCCAAAAGCTTACCCTCACCTTACAAAAAAAGAAAAATAAGGAGACGGGTCGACAGAAAGGAAGATTTGGTAACAAGATGAGTACCTTTCACTGTCTTCAATGTCTAATAAGCGACGCAAGAGCACCATTTGCTATTTTGGTCCTGAAAATACGATACAGTTTATCATTCTTCAATGATAGATCCACAAGATTCCTCCACATGTATGCATTTCATACCATATAAATGTTAAAAATTAAACATCATTCTCAATTAATTCCATGATTATGTCCCAAATATTTGATGAGCATGCCAACCACTGAATTAACAAGAATTAGAATCTTCTAACCAAGAAAACAGATGGTAAATATCAAAACTCCCGTATAGCTATAGCTCCCTGATTCCTCATTCTCCACCGGTTAAAAAAAACAAAGACAATGGCCATGGGAAAATTCCCTCTTACGAAATCAATAAAACCACGAAACACAGTGGTATTTCTCTCATTTGCACCAAAAAAATCCATCCATTAGGTCTGCCACTGTGAATAGAAACTAAATATGAAATTATTACATAGAAATAAACATATTGTTTGGATCCCCCAGAAGAATAGTAACCCTATTAAACCCCAACATCACCATTAAGCTAAGCGAATACAAAAGGACAGGGGGGAAAAAAACCCTCAAAGAAAAACCATGATCTTTCAAAACCATTAAGGGAAAAAAAAGACATGAAAATGAAAATAACCAGACAACACAAACACACACACAGAGGAAACAAGCCCTGAAAGAAATAATAAACTCACCTGAAACATACTAGAAAATAAATCCATGCATCCTCCAAGCA
>Ga0325414_1008633_pt1 | contig 10793 bp, 3 predicted proteins | sample PopdelMetagenome_8_FD_206183 | JGI IMG/M metagenome (GOLD analysis project Ga0325414, IMG submission 206183) | Populus deltoides microbial communities from Bellville, Georgia, United States - Leaf-PdKOR-R3 | ecosystem: Host-associated > Plants > Phyllosphere > Phylloplane/Leaf | place: USA...
TATTTATTCTCAAACTAAAAGCAATATCTAATTTTTCTCCAAGGACCTTGAGTTGAAATTGCAGCCGCATCTATCTCCTGAACTATCATAATACTTTCTTCTGGGTTTCTCCCTTCCTTTTCGTGTCTTTTTATACGTATCAGTCTAGTAGGGAGTATATTGTTGTGACAATAATTGGCGTTTAGGAACGGGTACGATTCCACAACAGTGGCTCTTCATGGGCCCCTGGTATTATAGTGATTAGTGTTGAAGATTGCCATGGAGGTGTTCCAGGATTACCTCAACCGGATCCCATGTGGGTGAATATATGTCACTGCTTCTACTATGATTCCAAATTATGCAATTACTGATAGTAGATTGACCTGTTCTACAGCTACTCATACATTGTGGTGATCTTCAATGCTAGTGCATCTGAGGTATCATTTGCCAGTCCTGCACTGCAGGCAAGAACTTTTCAACTGCATCCTATACAGTAAACATGAGTAGAAACTGTGGCGGTTAAGAAGTTGCAACCTTCCAAATAGGAAGAGTTATTTCTTGGTTAAGTAGAAGCCTGGCTTCTGAAATTTCTTTGGTACAGAACACTGCTGATCTAATTTTCTATGGAACTCTAAATAATACTTCTAATAGAAGCATGGAGTTCCTGCTCTCTCTCTTCGTGGACTAGTTGGGATGTTTAACTTGCACAAACATCGACGACTACGAGTGGATGGTGCCCCTAAATGTTTTGGTTCATGCTGTTTTTCTCTCATGATTCGTTGCTTCGGCTGTTAAAAAACCCAATGGAAAATGTTGTTTCCTATCTATCTATTTTTTTTTCATGGGAATCCTGCTGCAGGTTATGTCAGCTGATGAAGCTGTGAAGAACTCATTATATGAAACATCATCCACAGGATGCTTCACTGTGCCCTCTAGGAATACATGTGTTTGTGGAGTATCGGTAATTTTTCTCCATCCACCATCGTACATGGTGAATATGAATATTTTATTTCATAAGTTGAGCATAATAATTAGAATTGATTTGCTGAGTTCCCACGCTAGAAATAGACACTGTGGAAATAGCAAATTGAAAACCACGGAACTTGAAATGTACTCTGAAACATTCAGCTTTTATCAATAAATTTATCAAGGGCATACAGAAACTTGTGGGTATGGAACGAAATAAGAATTCAATGGGGTTGAACAATAGAATTTCATAAAATAACTCTGTATTGCTTGTCTCAGTGTACTCTTAATTGATCGTTGGGGTTGCTCGAGTTTTTTCCTCGGGAAGAGTCCTAGGCTGTTGATATCATTGGACATTCTTTACTTAACAGAAGCAGATGGAGACTTCTGTTCTCTTATTTTAAGAATGCGACAATAGAACCTCCACGTTGATTTTTCTAGTTTTGTTTTTTTTTTTTTGGTGAACTAGAGTTAGTTGACTAGTTACTTCCTAAGACAAGTGTGAGTGCATAAGAGACCAAAGAAGCCCAACTATCAGAGGCGTGAACCTAACATGGTAGAGTAGCGTTCAAGTCAGTATCAATTGAGAGAAAAATTAAGCATTTTAATTTTTGTAAAACCCACGTCTGTTTCAAGTAGTACAAGTACCTCACACTCAGCCTAGAGAAATAAAATATAGAGTCAATCCATACTAACATAAAATCTGATAAAGTAACACTTGTAGATGTTGGTATTTTTCGTCATCAAATTCATGCTGAACACTAATGGGAAATGATTTGGTTCAGTGCTAAAGATGTTTAGTAAAGTAACACCACGAGAGCAATTGCAGGTTGAGAGTTGATTTATCCAGGGAAGAAAAAAGAAAGAACATGTGGTGTGCAATATTTGTGACATTGAAGGCCTGCTCAAGTCCTCACTTTATAGGTGATCTAATCTAGCATTTTTCATATTTGTGACACAGATCTCTTTTTTTTCTATTGATTTTATTCACAAGTCAACAGAGCTGAGTTGAACCCTAGAGTACATCTATTTATGGGTGTAGGAGTGTAGTGTTAAAGCAAAGACTTGGCTTATTGACCCTTAACTCCACTCGATCATGGTGTTTTAAACAGACCAGAAGAAAGTTAAAATAGAAGCATGTTGCTAGAATTGCTGTCGCAATCCTGTGCGCACTGAAGTTTAGAAAGAAAAGACTTTCAGCTAAGGATGAACTGGATGATTACCGAGTGTTCCTCAATTGAGACTGGGCCGGCTCCCATCTTAACGAACAAGACAGTAGTGATATTAAAATAACTCAGATGTCAACAAGGATAATAACATTCTCAGTCTCATTAATGATCTCTTAAATCAAAGGCCATTGGTTTCTGTCTTGTATCATCGTTAACTGTACTCGATTAGTTTCAGAGTAATTGTTGACCAATAGAGTTTCATTAGAGGGTCAGAAGTTGACAGTTCTTTAATTAGGTGAAATGAAGCCTGTACAGTGATCTTGTGATGCTTAACTAGAGTGTAGGAATACTTAAATATTATTTCATCGAGAGAGATAGAGATGCCTTTCAGCCTAAATTTTAATTGGTGTAGTGGCATAATTAGGCATGTCAAACCATACTGGCCAGTTTATGCTTCACAATAAATAGCCCATTCATTAGATCTAAGAAAGTGGATCAATTGTTTTTTGTATTAATATTCTACTCATATATATTAATTCCTTGTCTGATTAAATTATTTGGGAATTTCTGGTTGCTTTAGTGTCAACGTAACATATTCCATTTGAGTGGCTCAGAAGCTAGTACTGTATACCTCTCTTCCATGGATGACTTGTGAATTACAAATAGTAGTATATATAGTATACTATTATAAAGTCGGTTATACATCATTCAATGGCACACTTGTTAGCAGCGATCTCTTCCAAGCTAGCTCTGACGCTTTTTGTAGAAGCATAAACATAAAAACGAAAGGAAAGAGAGAGATCATGTGGCCGCCTAGCTAGAAGATATTGAGGGTAAGAGAGGAACCCATGATTAAGAGATCCTTTGCTTGCCTAAATCATAGTTTCTTGGGTTGGTTTTCGGCTCCTTACGTGCCTCACACAACCAATCCATAATGCCTCTTCACGCATAGAAGTTGCCGACCTTAATCCACCCATTATGCATTGACTGACTTGCTACATACTTAAAGAATATCATTGAAAAAGAAAATCACTAATTACTACCACTTACGCATGAATCATGTATGGCATGGTCAATTGTGTACGATATTGTAGGTAATATCTCATTTGTAGAAAAATTTGTGATCCTGTAGGAATAAAATAATGGCCCATATCAATTTTGAGATTTATCAGTAGAAGTTTCCGCTTGATTTCCAAGTTCCATAGTGGAATAAAGTGAGGTTTGTAGCATGCTTAATTAATCATCTAGGAGTTGAAAAACTAGTAGCACTTTTGCATTCATCGTGCTGTAAAAAAAAAGTTTTCACTTTATTTTTTTATTTTCTGGTTCAAACAAAGATAGGTTGATTTTGTGAGTTCACTGTGCTGAATATCAATTATCTGACCCACAATTCCCATTAAAAAAATCATTAAATTAGCAAAATTATAACCAACCATGGTGCATGTGTCAAATTAAAGCCTCCTAATTCCGATTCATTAATCAACTTAAGGCACATTTTTTGGTGTTCATTATGCACAAAAATTTGACTTCTTGGTGTTTCTTAAATGCAAAGAATATTACTTCACATGATTGGAAAATCTGGACACTCAGGTTGATTTAAATAAGATATATATGCAGTGGCCATCTATGACTGGCAGTTTATCGTCAAGAATTGGTTAATTATGGCACAGAAATGCTATAGAATTTGTTTTGCGTCGATAACCACCAATTGATTACCGTCAAATCCCAGAAATGGATCCCACATCTCTAGTATCTTAGTATCCTGAATATTGAATATATATATATGCACCTTCAATTTGTTGGTAATATTAATCCATGCAGTTTTACTTCGAGACATGATAAAATATAAAACTAGTAAATTCTTGTTAAATAACTAATTTAACCTAAAAATTTAAGTTATTAGATGAAGTTTCAAGATATGATTTATATTATTTTCTAACACACCCCTTCAAATAAAAATTCTTTGGATTTAAAACTTACATAAACTCAAACTATCTTATACTTGATTTTTATTAAATAAATAGGGATGACGAGATTTGAATCCGTGATTACTTAATTATCAAGACTTTATATTATATCAAATAATCATTTTAATTCAATAACTTAAACTAATAGATGAAATTTCAAGATATGATTTATATTATTTTAAAATATTATTTATATTATTTTCTATTAATTCTACCGTATTCCTTGTGTAACTATCCAAATAGGTGAACCCAATGATTGGCAAGAGTAAGTCGACAGTCAGCTTGAGGAATAGGTTTGTTATTGGATGATTAATGGATGGATACTTCAAATTAAAAAAATTAAATAAATAACATGAGACATCAGGAGTTTAGTGATTAGATAGAATGGAAGAGCCAGCAGCACATGGATTGAATGATATTTAGAAATAAATTATGTACTTAATAATGCATCATTTAATTAAACACTCACTACGATACTTATCCAAGTTTTTAACATTTAAGATATTCCTCCGATAAAAAAAATAATAATAATAATTAAATCTCAACCACCCTCTATTTGTACCGCAATTCCAGACGTACGTACCTATATTGCGTGGTGATGTATAAATGAGGTAAATCTCATAAAACATATGCTGTTTTCGTGGGTATTGGCATGGTATCAAATGGAATACGTACATTTTAGACATTATACTGAGATTATTTTTTCCTTTTTCTTTTTATTTAATCTAGTTTTCCACTCGAGGATTGGATATTTAGGAGAAAATTTCTAAACCCACTAAATTAAATCGATCTCCTGATCATTATGCCCTTTTTCTAGTGAAAGCTCCCACCCTATCCACCCACCAGTGAAATAGTGAAATAATGGAGCACTAGTAAGGTGTTAGTTACTATGCAAGTAGTAATGGCAAAGAAAAGGCACAAGAAATCCATGAATGGCAGGTCATGCAGACATGGAAATTACAGGGACACACAGGAAAGAGGAGCACCGCAGATTCCGTGGGTTCCAGGCTTGCACTCCAATCATCGATCTCTAATTCTTGGAGAATCTTCGAGGCAAAGTAACGGGCTTTCTTCGCTTCGCTTTCTCTAACACACACTCTCTTTATTCATATTTTTATGCACGAAATGTGATTGCCTGTTTTTTGCGTTATGTATGCTTAGTGTTTTCCTTCAACAAGACGTGTGAGAAAACTAACCATATATAAAAATATATATAGCAATATATATATCTATTTTTACAGTAATAAATTATAAATGGGTTTTTTTTTTTTATAACATCATTAATGAATAAGCATTTAATTTACACACACATGTATAATATTACTTGAACCGACTATTCTTCAGAAAAGATCATTGGAAGAAGTAATTTTTTTAATGAGATTTAACTTTGGTTTTCGAAAAATAATCTGATGAGAATATATATCTCAAACATAAAATAAAATAAAATAAGCTAATAAACTAGTAATTAAATTAACACCTAGTACGTACGTACGCACAGATAGAGATTAGTGTTGTGATGCTATAAACCAGGAGCAGTGTGTTAATTACAACTCACTGTATACACATGAGTGGAGGTGCGATTTACTGGCCAAAGAAAGGGTGGATGAGAGCAATATTAGCTAATAACATTGTGCTGCCAAGCAATTATGGGTAATTAATCAAGGTTTTAGTTGTTAATTATTTCTTGTTTATTTATTTTTATTTTTTAATTTATAGATATATACATGTTGAAGTGAGTTGGCAAAGTGTGAGAAAGAGAGTGTGAAACGGACTTGACATTAACAAACACCCTCTCCCTCCCTTCCAACTGTTAATTTTACTCCCTCCCCTTCTTGTCTCTAAATTTGTCATGTTTTCTGCTTGTTTTTGGCTGTAGTCTCCGTTTCATAGCTCTCTCTCCCACTCTTTTTTTTTTTTTTAATTTTTTTTTGTCTAAATCTTGAAACTCTTGGCCTATTTATAACTAAGTTGATATATATACCTTGCGAACTCAACAAAGGTTATATTTTCCCACATATATATATACTAATTCACAGTACTTGACTGTTCCATTGGGTGTCCTTCTTGACTCTAAAAACTGTCACCTAAAAAAGACTTTTCTCTTACATGACATTCTTTATATATCCCTCTCCTCTCCCATTCACTATTTCATATATAGAAAGCCCACTCCCTTGATCACCCCCTTGCTTCCTTCTACAACATCCCATCAATTCTCCCTTTCTTTCTCTCAGGTGGTGGAGAAAAATGGAGGCCTCAGAGGAAGTCACGACCCGTGTTGCGAAAGGGAAGAGAACAAAGCGGTTAAGGGTTCAATCGGCAATCCCTTTTGGCCTAACAACTGATTCATCAAGCGGAGATGGTGGTACCAATTGGTCACCAACAACTTCCATCGATGAATTTCAAGATAGCACTGAAGAAGAAGAAGACATGGCCAATTGTCTTATCCTACTTGCCAAAGGCCATTCAAGAGATTTCCCCAAACAACAACAACAACATCATCATCATCGAGATCATGATCATGATTCAAGGGGAGGGGTTTACACCGCCAAATTCAATAGTAGAAAATTCCTAGAAACTGCTAATTCCACAGGTTCTGGCAGGGTTGGTTACTATGTTTATGAGTGCAAAACATGTAGCCGAACATTTCCATCTTTTCAAGCATTAGGTGGACATAGGGCTAGTCATAAGAAGCCCAGGGCAATCCACAATGATGAGAAGAAGCAAAATCTTTCGATATCTTCTGATGAAGAAGATGGACACTACAAGAATGTTTCATCTCTTTCTCTTCAATTGAGTGAAAACAATACTAATAGAGGTACGTACAGCAATCACAATAAAGGCAAGATTCATGAGTGCTCAGTTTGTGGTGCGGTGTTTACATCAGGACAGGCCTTGGGTGGTCATATGCGGCGGCACCGGGGTCCTCTTGTGTCTAGTACCACAACCTTGTCATTAACACCAATGACTATAGAATCTGAGGAACCCAAGAGAGCAAGAAACGTACTTTCTTTGGATTTGGATCTCAATCTTCCAGCCCCAGAAGATGATAAATTTGCCTTTGCTTCCAAGCAACAACAAAAACAGCAGCAGCAGAAGCAACAAAACACATCTCTTGTCTTCACCAGCCCGGGTCTGGTGGATTGTCATTACTGAAGAAGGTTGTATTTTTCTTTTTATTTTTTTCTTCTTAAGTTGTTGAGGAGTTTATTTTGTTTTCTTCTATTTGATCAGACATGGCCATTTATTAATTATTGATTCACCAGATAGTTTTTTTTTTAAAAAAATTATCCCTTGTAACTTGAAAAGATCATAATATAACATTCTTTTAATTCTTTCAACTATTTAGCCTGATCAAATATCGCTATGTAGTGGACTTGAATTGCTTTGTATGAGCTAGCAATTTCTGCTGTCAAAAAAGACTCTAATCCATGAGAAGTGCATGATATGCAGGCATCTTTTTCTTTCTCTTTATCACTACTTTTTGTTCTTTTTGAGTGGGAAAGGAATGTGTTGCACACTTGAGAGAGAGTGTTTAGCTCGTTTTGGTCACCCCACCAAAGCCAAAAAGTTTGTTGCTTTGGTTGATTTTCTTTGTTTCATTTACAAGAATGCCTCTCTGCGCTAGCTTCTCTTAATTTCCTTCTCAAGTTCCGGTGACAAAAAATAGAATAAAAATGAAGCATGATAACATAAGAAGAGCCAGTAAGGAACTGCATTTCCCATATAAACAATCAACCTCTTGCCCCTTTTCCCTCTTAAAATAACAATTTGCTTTTAAAAAAATATTGCCCTCTCTACTTATCTACTCTTTGTTCTTTTCTTGGCTTGGTCCACCTTCTTGTTAGCCACTACCCTACTCAATCTACCTCAGCAGTATATGCCATTAATTATCAACTGCTTCAAGGCCTAAGAAGATTTAACATGTTGAAATGGGGCTCTAAACCTTTGGATTCTTCTTCTACTTCTCAACTCTATGTGCTCTCTCACTGCATTTACATCAGATCTGATCAATTAACTAAGCAGTTAGGATCAAATTCTTGAGTGACAAGCAACAGTAATTTACTAACCCCTGGACAATATATGAATTACTACCACCTTACTTGACCATCAACTACTGAGGTGTCATGAGAGAAGTTTTTAGCGAATATAACAATCTGAATTGTTAAGTACCGAATTATCACATCTATTAATAAAAGCAGGCCGATCGACCCATACAAAAAACTTATGGCATATATAAGCAAGCATGCATGTGTTAAGCACAAAGTTGGCGATGATTTCCATCAAGGGATTAATGAAGACAATGAGCCTTGTACCAAAACCTTGTTCAGGTATGACATTTTTTAAGCATCATTATATAATTAGCTGTTCTTTAGTAAGAGCAGCTGTCGGTCTACCTCAGAGAGAGAGCGAGCGAGAGATATGTGATTGTGAGGTCGCCAATGAGGGAGTCTAGTTGTGTAGTTATTTAGGGCTAATTTAGGAGTTAGGTCAATTCTTTGAGGTACATAATTAGACACAAGTTGTGAGGTTAGAAGTGAGTGAGCCAGATTGCGCACCAGTGATAGACGTCGTGGCCTCTTTTCTTGGTTTAAGAGGAGGGCATGCAATTAAGTCAATGCTTTTCTATGCTATCATCTCCAAGTCCAAACATAGATAAAAAGTAACTTCAAATAGGATAGTCAAATTAAGAGGCTAAAACCTTCTTCCTTTTTTTTTTAATTTTTTGAGTTTGAATGTATTAATTTTTGAAGTGTCATCATTCAAGAATTTATTTTTTTTCAGATACGGCGAATCAATAATGTATGAAAATAAAATCTTAAGATTGTCTAAAAAAAACTAGTCTCAATTAACATACATATTCGTTCAAAAATACTTTTTATGGTTTAAAATAAAACATCATAAAATATATCAATTTAAAATAATTTTTTTTTTTAAGGCCTTGTTTATTTCTCAGAAAACTGTTCTATTTAAAGTAAATTCCTAAAAAATTAATTATTTTATAATATTTAGTAATGTCATGAAAAATATTCTGAGAAAATAATTACTTTCCAGTATTTAATGAAAAATGAGTAGGAAATTATTTTTTTTATATTTGTACATATCAAGTAAAATAAGTTAGAAAATAAATATTTCATAGTTATTAACTTTCTTAAAATGATAAAATTCTTATTTTTATCAAACATTTTTTTGGTGGTTGGAGAACATTGAAAATAAATTTATTTTCTTTGGTGTTCTAATTAATTTCATAACACTTGAAAGTACGTATATGATTATTGTATAATATAATATGGTTTGTATTCGAATGTATTTTTAACAATATTTTATAAATTAAAGTATTATATTCACTAATATATCAAATTAATATATTTTATATTGTATTTTAATATATACTAATATATTGTTTTCTATATAAATATATTGGTAATTTATTGTTTTTCTCATGATATTATATTTTAAAATGTTTATATATTAGTATTTTATCATTTTAGGTTTTGGTTGGATCCTTCATGAAAAGTGTTGTTTTTTTTAAATTAAAAAAAAAATACTTTCCTTCATTTAAAACTTTTTTTGATTAGAAAGCGAATTATGTTCATTAGTTTTCCACAAAGTAGCCAAACATAAAAGAATTCAAAAGGTAATTTTCAAGAAATTGAAAAAAAAAAATTCTGTTGTGTCCTTTGATTGATAATCTATGAATTGAAAATAATAGTACTAAAATAATGTTTGGTATTTGACAGGTTGTAGTTTACTTTTAAAATAAAGCATGCCTGAGCTAAATATTATTTTAATACTGAATAAGTACATTTAAGCTGCTATTGGTCCGCACATCAAATGAATATATTATTTATATTATTATCTCAATTTAATTACAATATTATTAGTTTTTCACATTAGTTTTTTTAATCCATCAAAATGCACACAACTTGCCCAAAAAAATATTATATCATAAAGTCAACAATACTTATGGTTATTACTTTATCTTAGACCTAAAAAGTCTCCATTAAAAAAGGCCAACTACAGTTGAAATCAGGGCGTGAAAACTAACGGCAGCACAAAGAAAAAAGAAGAAAGAAAGCAACGCCAAAACAAAAATAGAATGGCCCATGCAGGTTTCGAACCTGCGACCTTCGCGTTATTAGCACGACGCTCTAACCAACTGAGCTAATAGGCCAATCGATGCTAAGGAACTGATTCATATGTTAATTATTATATGCTTTGTGAAGTTGAGACCAATAATTTCACGTCATGCAACTTTGAGGATAGCTAACATTTTGTTTGGTTCTGCTGCTGCAATCGAATTTAATTATAATATTTAATTTAAGTTCAATTGATAAATATATTAAGAAGAAATAAATTTTATTTTTGTTATTAAATTTAATCATAAAATTTATTAAAATTTTATGTTCAATTGATAGGTATTTTAAGAAAATTAGTTTTAATATTAAATTTCTTTTCTTTAGAATTGTAATTCAGAAAGTTTGACCTCTAATATATTTCTATAATATTAAATTTCAATTAAGATTTAATTTTTAATATTTGAGATGGTTTCAAATATAATATTTCAAAACATAAAATTTTATTAAGATTTCTATGCTTTCCAGAAATGATGGAAAAGAATTGAGTCAAATATGGTAATTTAGATCACCATATAAAAGACATTCTTACGAACAAAATTAAGAAATCAAAACAATGGAAACCGCCGTTTCTTCTT
>Ga0325414_1008635_pt1 | contig 10792 bp, 7 predicted proteins | sample PopdelMetagenome_8_FD_206183 | JGI IMG/M metagenome (GOLD analysis project Ga0325414, IMG submission 206183) | Populus deltoides microbial communities from Bellville, Georgia, United States - Leaf-PdKOR-R3 | ecosystem: Host-associated > Plants > Phyllosphere > Phylloplane/Leaf | place: USA...
AAAAAAAAATGATTGATCAATTAGAGGATTAACGGGAAATTATCTCATGATATTAATTAATTAATTAATTAATTAATTACAAGACTAATGGGAAGCCTCAAAGGGAGATCCATCTCGTCCATGCATGTTAGTGAGGTGAAAATTTTGAGGTCAAAATTGACTACAGATCTCATGCCTTTGCTGTCCAACTCCCAGCCAGAAAATGGACTCTCGGGCGCAGTGAAAAGTCAGTACACTTACAAGAGCCCTGAAACATTGAAGTAAATACAACTAATATGATATCAGAAATCGTACATCAGCCCTTAAACCAATGTTTCACGAGCGAAATAAGATTCTCTTTGGTGTATTTTTATAGTGACCCGTGAGTATATTCATCTTTATTGCTAACAAAATCCAAAATTCATAAATTACAAGGCAATTAATTTAAGGAAAGTAGCAAACGAGAAGGCCAACTAATTTGGAATTGAAGTTTTGTGGCTGCGGCAAGCACGACTAGAAAATTGGCTTTCATCAACGAAATATTTCATCGGCTAATAAGATATATTTTTATTGGTATAAAAATAACCAAAGTTTCTTATAAGGGATATCATGTACTTATTTAATTGATGAACATAATTACCAATAGAAACACCAATATAATATTGGTGCAAATTTATCACTTTTTTGAGCCAATCCATCAATAATTATTATCAATAATAATTCACCGCATGTAACTAAAACATTGATAAACATAAAAATATATTGGTAAAATCATCGGTTTATATGAAAACAATTCACAATATTATGTAAGTCTTTAAGGAAGTTGGTCAAATATAACTGACAGAATCCCTAACAAAAAAAAAATTATATCTGTCGGTGATTCCATTGATATTTCAGTGATTTTTTTTTCAATACATGCTTATTTAGAAAAAATAATTTAACATTAAACAACTAAATTAAATTAAATAACATATTTTATATTGTTAATTTAAATGTAAAATCAATTACAAATGTAATTATACATTAGAAAGAAGTTGGCATTGCATGTGAAGATGGAGGGGGAGGAAAATCTCCTAGAAGTCTATAAAAAGGAGGATAATTATTAGACATATATGTCATCATTTGCTCTCATTTCTTCTTACCATGTTTTCATATTGCGCCTCCATTTTGGCCCTTAGTTCAGTCATCGCAACATCAATTTGTTCTTCAACCAACTTTTCAACGGCTGGTGATGGATGCCTCGGGCCTGATTATGGGGTACCTACGGTCAAGAAACTACAGTCTACCCTCATATCTCGGGTTTTAGTCATAAAAAAATTATAAACTCAATTTATATCTGGTCCACCAGTTACTCCCGCTTCCAACTACAATTCTGAATTATATTCTAGATAGGTTAAAAGATCCTCTCCAAGTTTGGTATGTATATCGGCGTTACATTTTCCTATATAAAAAACAAAACAAGTCAAGCATATAAAAAAACATTTTTTCAAAAAAATATTCAAAAGGTTTCAAAGTTTAATTACAACAAACATGACAGCTCGACTATCCATGAACTGTTGCATCCCTTTCTATCTATACTCTTTTCGTATATGTGTTTTCATTTACAACTCCATCAAGTTGGCTCGTGCCCAAACTTTGTAGCCTGGAAAATAAATAATTAGTTAAACTTTATCACAAATAATCACTAACATTTAAAAAAAATTACTTAAAAATAAAATAGACTTTTACCACACGCTTTGCATGGTTAATAAAAGGAAATGATCCACCAATATATTTGCTAATAGAATCGCGAGTGTCTTTGTTTATATTCAAGGACTAACTTCGTGACTGCCTCCTAAAACCCTCCGATGTCAAGAACTTAAGATATCTCTCTCAATTACTCTCTCAATGATGTTGAGAGATCTATAATTCTTCAACATCTCAAAGTCATCTAACTTGACTCTTCTCTTAGCGTAGTTGTGTGTGTTATATCATAAATTACTTAACCTATTTTAGAAATTCATTATTTGTTAAACAAAAGAACTATAACGAAAAAACATATTACATTTTCACAAAAGATATACACTTCACACGTTAAAAGTTACCTAATTTCGCAGTGATTTTTTCAGACTTGCCTAGCCACACTAGTGTTTGCAACATCCCACTAAAAAATTCTCTTATAATCATTTTCATAAAATAATTTGTTTTTAAATTTAAAAAATACATATACTATCTAAAAATATTGATTATTTATTTATTAACCTTAAACTATCCCTAATATGCCTCAACCATAGGCATCCATAATGTATAAGATAGCTTCATTGGTATAAAGGCACTTCCATCGATGTTATCATGCTTTCAACTTTCATATTTGTAAACCTGCAAACCAATTAATTAATGAAAAACTATATAAACACTTCATCAATTTGTTAATGTTATTTTCGAGAAATGTTTTTGACATGATGAGATCTAGCTTCCATTCCACAATAAGCTTGCTAGAAAATAGTTCACTGGTAGATGGGATGTCAAATCTGTGGCTCGTATTTGACAAGCTTGCATCGGTAGCCTATATAGCAGGTAGACTACTGATTAAATGCATCGTAGGCTTGGTACAATACTAATTAAAAAAGTAGAACTGCTCCGTCTCAATGCTAAAATTTTTCTCAACATCTAAACAAAACAGCTAAATCAATATAATTTTTCATTATATCTATTTTTTATAAAATCTCAGTAGCATCTTCCTATACAGGACCCTACCCTAACATTCCATGTTCTTACTATTACATATTGGTAAATTTTGCTTAAATGCAAAATCAATTCATAATATTTGTTGTAACTCAATTTTGGCCCATTGGCTTTTAATTTAATTTTTACAGGGTTTAAAATGTAAAATTAAAAGATCAGAGATTTATTTCGATGAAAAGTGTGATTTGTTAACTTGCGTGAAAATTAAGGACTACAATGTGCTTTTGTCATTCTATCTTTATCTTCAAGATAATCTTTATCTTCAAGATAATCCTTGTCTTCAAGATAATGATAGTTATCCGCTTTCAAATTTGATTCTTAATCAAATTCAAACTTCAAAGAAGAGAATGAGTTTGATTGAAACTTGGTTTCTCACACGCAAAGGGACTCTGGCACTATAAATATAGATCTCAGGGTATAAAAAGAGGACGATTAGAGAGAAACCTTAAAAGAAGAGACCCCAAGAAGAGGCCATTACCAGAATCCCTAAAAGAGAGAAACATAAAAAAAGGGCAATGAACCCTATACTAGTCGCCGCCCCTCTCAACCTTTTTTTTAGCCCAGTCTCCCTCTACTTCGCCTCCAGCAGTCGCACGCCTAGGTAAGTTTCCTTCCTTCCTTGCTAAAATAATTAATCGGTTACTGTTGCATGCATGCGTGAACCTTTCACGCATTGCTGGGCTAGATCTAGCCCAAAAAAAAAGAAAAAATGAGTGCACCGGGTCTGGGCTTTAGGCCTAGCCGACCCAAATTGTGTTTGCTAAGGGTGTGCTTGGCAAAACACACCCTTATGCCTTGGCCATAATTTCTATGCTCATTCTGATTTGATATTTGACCAAACGAACCCCTTTTTTATAACAGAAAATTCCAAAAATATTTGAGGCCTTTGTTGATTTATTTGTGGGCCCCTCGCACTTTGTTTTATTTTTTTCTTTGTGTTTGTATTTTTTTGTAGATGTGCTCAATCTGTGGACTATTACTTGTTAAATGCAAATATGTCATGCAATGTTTTTTACTTCCATCTAAAAAGGGCAAATAATAATAAAGGATAAACAAGAAAAAAATGACATAGAAAATTTCTTCTTCAAATTCATTTTTTTGCGAAAATATTCACTAATGCCAGAGTCAGGAGTATCGTATTTTTTGGATTTGTGCGATATTTACCAACGCCAGAGTTGGAAATATTCGTAGGAATTGTTCACTGACGCTAGAGTCAGAGTATGAAAAGAAGAATAAAAAAAGGGAAAAAGAAGAACAAATTCTTAGTAATTTTAGACAAAACCAGCAATGTAGTCTGTCTTAGGTAGAACGCTTAAGGGGTGAGAGCATCTTCTCTTTTGCGTAACCAGTCTTGTACTATAGAATCTCTGTTGACCAGTTAGAGTTCCTAGTGACCATAATACTAGGTGGCGACTCCTTGAACAAGACCTTTTCCCCTAAAAGAATAAGATGTTAGATATCTGTTCTTTTTTTTTCAAACGAGAGATTAATTTTTAATCGGTCGCCGTGATGTTCGGGTGAGACAGAATGGCGACTCCACTAGGGACCTCTTAGGACTAAGATTTGCTTTTTATCTTTTTATTGCTGAAAATATTTGTCATACTGTGTTTTTGTGTTTATCAAGATTTATTTTTTTGCTCTTTTTACTGTTTTAGCATGCATAGATAGTTATTCATGTTTATCATGCATATATATTGGATGTGGATCTAGGTCTTCATGCATCACTCATCTCATTTTTAAACTATATAGGTATCAACTTTAAGATAAATGGAGGAGTAACGGTACCCTAATAGCTTTAGCTCGGGTAAGGCTCGTGAAACTATCTAACTCTCGCATGATTGTTTGCTCGACAGTGTTGATATGCCAAACTGATATTACTCAGGGCCTCTATTTTCACGCTGCTTGTAAACCTCATATCAACCTTTCGAGGACGATCACTGAGCATGCGAAAGACCGTTGAGACTAAATAGCAAAATTACCCTGATACATTGAATGACTAGAATCTATCCTTTAGGTTGATCCCTGTGTAATTTCACTAAGATAAGCTTAAACGTGTAAGCATACTTATTACAGGGCTTTCGAGTGACATAATGGTCGTTATTTCTAAGATAAACAACTGTTGAGTATGGACTCAAGTCTGAATCCTTACAAATGACCGAGGGAAACTGCCCTAGACTGGATGTCGGTGAGATACCACTACTTAAAGACATTAAATGCATAATAAAAGGCACCAAGAATGTGGCTGAAAGTTCAGATGATAAAGGGCTAAACAGATCTCCTCTAGGCATTGCAATGAATATCGATTCGGATCTAACCACACATCCAAAGAATAACGATCGTTATGTCGTCCAAAACAAAAACAAATCCATATCCAATATGTTTCGTTTATCTTCATGCATGTTTGAACATACACTTATGAACTGTCATGATACTGCACTTCAGGTGAAATACGAGTCCCCCATTGAAACACACCTATGGCACTCGACTGCAAAAAAAACAAATGGAAAACAAAGAAAGAGCTTAGTTGGAAGCCCAACACCGAAAAGAGATGGAAAGTCTTAGAGAAGAAGTTGTCAGGCTTACTAGCCTACTCGAACAGGCCTTGAGATCTAAACCCAAAGAAGCAAAAATTTACAACTTAGCCTGAACCTATGCTCGTAAATCCACAGAATCTGGGGGCAAATGAGGTGTCTTAACAGGCTATGTATTCCCAATTCGCTCAACCAGCATATCCTATAAGAATGTCATCTACCATTAACCTTACAATAAAGGAATCTCAAAAGAACAAGATGGTAAAAAAAGATGGCCTGAACAAATAGGCTGCCCTAGAACAAAAGCTGAGAGCATTCGAAGGAACTAGCCTACATGACCATATAAAAGCTGTCGAGATGTGTTTGGTACCCAACGTAGTCATTCCTAAAGAAATTTAAGGTGCCAGAATTCATCAAATATACAGGAACTCAATGCCCTGTAACTCATCTCAAGGCATACTGTAACAAAATGGTCGAGGTGGTCTATGACGAGAAATTGTTGATTCACTTCTTTCAAGATAGTTTGAGTGACGTTTCCTTTACTTGGTATATGCGGATGGACAATACCAAGATAAAAAAGTTGAAGGACTTAGTTGATGCCTTCATTAGGCAATATAAGTTCGATATGGATGTGGCCCCTGATAGGTCAAGTTTGCAAGCTATGGAAAAGGACAACAAGGAGTCCATAAAAGAATACACTCAAAGGTGGCGTGAGACTGCCGCACGTGTTGATCCTCCTTTATTGGAAAAGGAGATGATCAATTTGTTTGTCAACACTTTTAAGGCCCCGTACTTTGAATACTTGGTTGAAAGCTTTGCACAATATTTTTATGACTTGGTCACTATAGTTGAGATGATCAAACAAGTTATCCGTTTAGGAAGGGTTGCTGACTCGACTGAGAAGAAAACGTTTCCTTTCTTTGATTTACAATTAAAATTTCCTGAAAGGGATTCCCTCTAAGTGCTCACAAACACACTTTTGAAGCCTCGCGTAATCTCATAGACTCAATTCATCTCTTTTACCAAAATCAATTTCCCCATTGGAATTTTGAAAAATTAAACTTGCATTTTGATTTCAAAAATAATTTGGTATTTATTTAAAACAATATTTATGACATTCTACTTGTAAAATGACACATGAATCAAGCAAATCCTTCATTAAGGTGACTAAACTCTGAACCAAAATGCACGAATAGAAAATGAATTGTCATCCTCACACCTCGACTCTTGAGACATGTTGTTTTAAATGTATGAATAATAGTATGAATTGAACTCATTGCTCATAGTCTCATGAAATACATCTCTTTACAAAAACCAAATCATCATATTGGATGAGGCCAAAGTTTATTAATCTTAACTACTTGCGTTTGAAATGAGGAAAAGCCATCTTTGTTATTCCTTTCACATTCTAAAAAGTATATCTTTGTTATTCCTTAGTACATGGATCCTGGACCGGTTGATCCATCCATTTTATGGTTGCGAGAGTCACATAAATCACATGCCATATGGAATGGGAATGTACGTTTGTTTTTCATTTGACAAAGATGATTAATTATTGTGCTAATTACCCTATAATTCATGTTAATACATCAAAATATTTTCTTTTATTATGCAAGATTTGGGTAAGATTTATTGCAAATTTTATAAGTTGATGTCGCTTCCAGATCCAATGATTCCATATATTATATAGACGGGTTTTTATTACATCATATATTTGCAACACATAAAGATAGATCATGACTTGTTCACGGCGCTCATTGAGAGATGGAGACGGGAGACTCATATGTTCCACCTTCGTGTCATGGGATGACACCTACATTGCAAAACATTGATGTTCTACTTGGCTTGTCTATAGATGGGCAAGCGTGTACTGCTGTGGATATTCAGAATAAGATAACTTTATGCGAGAGTGTATTTAGACGTATACCCCTTCCTAAAATGTTCAAGAGGAATGCTTTATCCATGAAATGGCTTTGGGAAAACTTTTTTGAGTTACCCAATATTTTTGTATTATGTTTTTTTTTATATTTGAGTTGGTTACTAATTATTGTATTTTTTTTTACATAAAGTTATGGTCGTGGGAGGGAGCATTTACACTTGGGGTGGCCACGAATTGAGTCTATACATGTTATGTCTATCCAAGTTTTAGAGGTTGATATATAATCTTCATTAGGATACAAGTAATATGTTATTGAACATATAAATTATGTTTTTTAGATTAAGAATATTTTTCTTGGAAACCTTATTTAATAAATTTTTTGATATTTATAAATGTTGGGAGATAATTTTTGATGGGTTGATATTGGTAAATAATGAGAAATAATTGCATTGTTGATGTTTCAATAGGTCGTGTGGAATCCTTACTCAACAGATAATATGACACATGTTCTTGTTATATGCACACTTGTCATAGATTTATGGACATCAGTTGTCCTCCTTGTACCTTTTGAACTTGTTGAGTTGCATTGTTTGGACCGTGTGATGCAACAATTTGGCTTTAAGCAACATATCTCATATGACATATATATGAGTAATCAGTTGCATTTCATTAATCATTCAGGTAGCACTCTAATTATAATTGGATGATCCACTATCTCTAACATATATTGATGTAGGATGCATGAAGAAATTTTGTTTTTAGAGAGGTGCATCCTATAATTTTTAAGGAGAAATACATGGGTTGGTATCTGAGTATAACACATTAAATCATTACAGCTAACCAAGCGCAAGTTCCTCCATGCAAAGAGATGGAGTATTAGTCACATGCACGATGGATTCATAATGCTGTAAGTATTTCTTACTTTTTTATAGGCTTTGGCAAAATCATTGTATTTTATTTATGAATTAATAATTTCTATTTGCTTCATATTAGGTTGGACAGTTGATACATGATGGTCGATGTGTTGTATTTGATCTTCGTGATCTTGATGATGAACTTGTTCGTTATTATGCATCTTCTTGGCTCGAGACGTATTATACTATACTTGACCTGTTAAGAGAGATATTGAGCCTAGATGATGTTGACTCAAATGATGAGATCACATAGACAAGTGGAAGCCATGCTATTGACAAAATTGTTCCAACAATCCGTCATCGCAGAAGACATAGATAGACTAAGATATATTATTATAAAGTGTATAATTATGTAGTGTTATTTTTCTAGTTAAGGGTTATTTTTATTATTACTAGTTTTGTAATATTGTTTTTGCAAATTGTCATGTTGATTTTAAAGTTATCTTACATATTATGTATTTTCATACTTTGTTTATATAAGCATGATTTAATATCGTCAAAAAACATATAAACATGTGAACAAGTTGTTTAAAATTTAAAATCATCCATTAACAACTTAAAAAATGCAAAAATTAAAACAATGTTTAAAAAACACATATAATTTGGAATTATAATTAACAAATAAAAATGATATTAAAATATTACACTTTGAATTATGGATATGAGGTTTGATAATTTATAGATCTTGTTTGGCTTTTAGTTGTTGTGGTTTAGACTTAGTTCAACATTGAAACTAGGTGTGGGGCACAACCGTTATTCTCGATAACGATTGTTTAGCATTTCTAAATGACTGTTAATGGTAATAACAGTTGTTTAATAAAACGCTGACGAAAATAACAGTTGTTTACAACCGCTATTACCATTAACGATTGTTAATAAAACCGTATTTTTTAATAGCAGTTGAGTCAAAACTATGCTATTTCCCACCAACTTTTATCAAACTATACTAGTTTGATAAAAATCCACTTTCTTCACATGGGATTTTGTGTGGTAGGAGGGACACATTAGCTTCTTCTCCTTGTTGTTTTTTTTTTTTTCATTTTTATGCCACATAAAAACAATGACTCTCTCACTTGTCACCTCCACTATATCTCTCTCTCTTTTTTTTCTTTTGGATTTTCTTGAATTGTTTTTTAAAAAAAACATTAATAAGAGAAAAATAGTTGAAAATCACAAAATAAACATGTAAACAACCAAAATGCATCAAAAATATATTTCTTTGATTTATTTATTTATTCTTTTTTTATGGAAAATGTTTAAAAAAATAAGGTCAAAATCGAGTTATGATATTTTTTTCATCTCGATATCTCGGAATAATAATCAAACCCTATCATGGAGTGGGTTCACTTGTATGTGAGTTGCTGAACATCCTGAGCCTCATTTCAGGATATCACATGTGAACTCGTGCATTAATTTACAGGCAAAAAAACAAAAAACAAAAAACAAAAGGAAAGTACTTATTTATTAAAAAAAGATGTTGAGATACAAAATGGCGCTTTACAAGTCATGCCATAAAAGATTCAAGAGACTCATCTAAAAGTTCCATTAAACTAGGAGTATATAGATATGAATCATCATTAAAAAGCCAAAAATTCTCATAGCAATCACTTGCCAATATTGGCTCATGCGCGCTAGTGATTTCTATTTCCTTTTCATGACTATCTTCTATCACATTTTGGAGTTCAGTTTCAGTCTTATTACTAGGAATTAACCTCTCATTTGAACATAATTTAGTATTGAAATTCGCCTCTATCTTTTTGGAGAATTTTGATGAGCTAATTTTAGATTTTCCCTTCTTAACCCCAAGTTTTATGCTCAAATGAGTGTTCCAATGATTCTTCACTTGATTATCTGTTCTTCCGGGAAGCCGACCAGCAATTAGAGACCACCTAAAAAAAGTAATTGAAATTATAAGAACATACGTTTGGTATATTCAATAACAAACAACAAAGCCCAGAAACTAGCTCTTATTTTAACGAGTACAGAAGAATTGCTGATGATAGTATCGTTAAGAAACAATAGTATCATTGTCTCCACAGTGACGATCAATCAATTACATTCACCAACTTTATTAATAAATTAATCAAATGATCAATTTATTAAAATTTACCACGCATTTTTTAAGACTTAATTATTATGTTTTATCTAGGAAAAAAGATGAGACGCATGCTAACTCAAAATTATATAACGTGCATACGAGATGAAGAGAAACCTATTGCCAAGAAGCTTATGGAGCCGGATGATAAGGTCATCCTCTTCCTCTGAGAAAGCCCCGCGCTTAACACTAGGGCTTAGATAATTCATCCATCTTAACCTGCAGCTTTTGCCACATCTCTTGAGGCCTAAACCACAACATTCAAATCTTTTAGCTGATAAAAAAACACCACGAGCTCTAAAACTAACATCAATCCCTTCTACATGGAAAGGTAAAAAAGAAATGCTAACCTGTGACTTTTGCTGCCCGATTCCACTTCCCTTTGCCATGCACCTTTACGTAATCCATCAAGATTCTATCTTCCTCCACTGTCCACAACCCTTTTCTATATTCTCTACTCCCAGCTCCTTCCATTGTTGTTGCAGCAAAATGACGTTTTATTGTAAATATGAAGATATTTATAATTATTAATAAACCCTTTTCGATGAGAGGTTGCTAGAAAGAAGTTTTGAAACCCGTAGTGTAGTGCCCCAATATTTTATAGTTTATATATACGGAGGATATGCATGAAAAGGAAGTCATTGATAGAGGGGGGGCTACGATTCCTTCC
>Ga0325414_1008636_pt1 | contig 10791 bp, 10 predicted proteins | sample PopdelMetagenome_8_FD_206183 | JGI IMG/M metagenome (GOLD analysis project Ga0325414, IMG submission 206183) | Populus deltoides microbial communities from Bellville, Georgia, United States - Leaf-PdKOR-R3 | ecosystem: Host-associated > Plants > Phyllosphere > Phylloplane/Leaf | place: USA...
ATTAGCAAAAATCCTGGTCTTGCTGTAATGCTTATAGCTTAAATGAAATCTATCTGACAACTTGATCTCATGTGTTCTTTTGTTCTTAGTGGTGTTAACTCCATTTCTGCATTCATTGATCCAGCCAATACTAAAGACTGAAATCAATGCTTCCGGTCACCATAAGACATCAAGATCAAAGTGCATCTCTAGTTTGAACAAATCAAAGTCCATTGCTCCTATATCATCAAAGAAAAAAAAACCTGTGACATCTTTCCCAGAAAACATGCCCTTGGTGATTGCCAATGAAGTTACTCAAGGAGAACCTTCATCTGACAACAACAAGATGTCAAGTGCGAATCACAAATCAGATGTCATCACCATAGGAAAATCAAGTCGAAGGAGATCTTATACATCGTTATTAATGACAAGATCAAAGGTCTGGAACTACTTTATTGTCGTGATGCGCTTGAGCATTTTTGTTTTTAACAATTGCCATTATTTTGCAGTTACTAGAGGAACATGGTGAAGTTATTGAGCAGGAAAAGCTACCAAGTATAGATGATACTTCCAATCAACTGGAAGTTGCTGAATATGTTGACACGATATATAAGTACTATTGGATTTTAGAGGTGATTGTTCTTTTGATCCAACTTGATGCCATTAATCTCGAAAAAAATTCCCTCACTGGCACACCCATATTTTCAGCTGAACATCACTCTTTTTTGTTGTTAACTACTACCCTGCCTAATAACACTAAGCTGTCAGATAAATCATGCATGTTTTATTCCTATTTTATTTTCAGATCCCAGTCACGGATCTTTTTAATGGTAATCAGAGTCATTCTTTTGGTGGTTTTGATCCAACCCGAAACTTTAATCTTGAAAAAGTTTCCTTCACTGGCATGCCTGTATTTTTGGTTGATTCAATGGATGCTAATAGCATATATCACTCTTTTTAGTGGTTAATTACCCTGCCTAATAACAATTAGCTGTCAGATAAGAAAGGAATGGACTATGTTCAATTGTTGGAGAGTGTGCCTGCAGTCTTCAGCTACATAATATATGATGACAAGAAAAGTTAGATTGAAAATCTTTAGCAATTAATGAGTATCTTGGAGACAGATACCTTTCTTCTCCAATATAGATTTGTTTGTCAACAGTGATGCACATTTCAGTTTCAGTTGTTTATTCCTCTGTCTAATACAACTAGCTGGGAGATAAGAATGAAGTTAAATCAGCTGAAATGTTTAGTAGTCATGTCCACAGTGTTCAGCTAAATAAAATAAAAGACTGGTTCTCATATGATTGCAACAAAAAGTACGCATGTGAGGGTTTTGGGTATTAGGTGGTGAGAATGCGGCCAGAACCCATCCTTCTCCAGCATAGATGTTCCACAATGGGGTTGCATTTATTCAATAAGTTGTGATTGTGGTTAACATAAAATGATTGGTTAACATGGCCATGCACATATGTTTTGCATACTGAAAAATTTCTATGTATTTTTTTAATTGACCAAAGTATGATAGGTGTGAAGTGACAAGCCTGTTTTCTGTTAGCAAGCTTGAGTGCTGTTCTGTGACATTCTAAGAGATATTAGTCTGTTCTAATTGATATAAAATTGGATACATTAGTCTGTTCTAATTAGTTTATAGATATTTATATCTAGGTAATCTGGATAATGAATCAAAAAGGAATGAATTCTGTTTGATATATAGGTATTGTTGGGATCTCATCTAAGTGTGAAATCTGATATATCAAGTGAATTGTACCAGGTCTTTAATGATATTGTGATTTATCATGCTATGATGTTAAATTCAATTCATTTCATTATTACATATCTTTTCATGATTTTAAAATAAAACAAGATTCCCTTCAAATTAAATCATTATAAACTTTCTGAGTTTGGTCTGGGACCTGGAGCTGATGAAACCAGGCATGTGAATGGTGGTTTGACTTTTACCTCTTCAATCTGCTTCTCCTTCCTTGTTCACCTCTTCTGTCAGCAACCCAATTAGGTCTGATTTGTGCTGTTTTCATGATTTCTTTTTCAGGTGCAGAATTCATCTCTGGAAAATTTCATGGCAATTCAAACAGACATTACACCTCAAATGCGGGGCATAGTTATCAACTGGCTAATTGAAGTATGCATCCATCTGTTCTCAATTAACATTTAAGGACCTTTCCCTTCCTGCTTCTGGTGCTGTTTTCCTTGCTACGTCCATTAAGCTTACCTGATTTTTTTCTGTGGTAATGTATTTTCCTTTCTGGTTGCAGGTACACTTTAAATTTGAATTAATGCCGGAAACTCTTTATCTTATGGTCACATTGTTAGATCGATACCTATCTCAAGCCCAAATTAAGAAGAATGAACTGCAGTTGGTTGGTCTTACAGCACTGTTTCTGGCATCAAAATATGAAGATTTTTGGCATCCTAGGGTAAAAAAAATAACATGTCAAATGCACATGGTTTCAATTGAATTCTTATTTGAGGTTTTGATTTTTTGTTAGACTATGCACTCATACATCCTTTGCTGAACCATGCAATACAGATCAAAGATTTAATTAGCATCTCAGCAGAGTCGTACTCTAGAGACCAAATGCTTCTAATGGTAAGAGGCCAAATGCTTCTAATGGTATGGTATTGCAAATTACCAAATACTAGTTCACTGAAACTTAGTTTCTTTGTAAAAGAGATTTTGGATGTACTTGAAAGAAAATTGGCGTTGAGGATATTATTCTCCCCTCTTTTAGTTGCACTGTTGCAGGGTTAGGAATGTAAACATCTTTCCAAGATGGACTTGATCTCTACATTTTCTTCCCTTTGCTGAATTATTGCATATTTGTTTGTTTGTTTTTCAAATTTGTATAACAGAATCATGCTACTTATCTTCTGCCCTCTTCCTGAAAGATGATGGCATAAAATTGCAGTCCATCTTGACGTTGGTTTCTCCAGGTCTTAATGGTGCTTGCGGCTTGCTTTGTTTTCAGGAGAAGCTTTTACTGAAGAAGTTGAAGTTTCGTCTAAATGAGCCGACTCCATATGTTTTCATGTTAAGGTTTCTCAAGGCTGCTCAATCAGACATGAAGGTATGTGGCTTTCGAAAGGGTTCTAAATCTGGATATTTTTTTTATGATTTCTTGTTGTATCCTATCTGTCATGGACATATCAAATAGGAAGATGACGGGAGTGCGAACCTCAACCACTGTAGTTGTTTTTCAGTAGAGAAGAGATTCTCTGGTCATAAGGCTGGATATTGGATGGTCATGGACATATCTGTCATAGACATATCAAATAGGAAGATGATGGGAGTGCGAAACTCAACCACTCTAGTTGTGTTTCAGTAGAGAAGAGATTGTCTGGTCAGAAGGCTGGATATTGGATAGTCAATAGCAATGATCTTAGATTCTTAGTTGATATAGGTTTGCATTATTGCGTGTACAATTGTCAATGGCAATCCTAAATCTATCAACCTAATATTCGTTCTTGCTTTCACTGCCAGCTTGAGCATTTAGCATTCTACCTCATTGAGCTCTGCTTGGTTGAATACAAAGCTTTAAAGTTCAAACCTTCAATGCTATGTGCGTCTGCTATCTATGTTGCACGGTCTACCTTGCAAATGGCTCCAGCTTGGACTCCTCTGCTTGCCAGACACGCACATTATCAAGTCTCCCAGATCAGGTATTACTTGTTAAGATTAATTTCCATTAGTGGGTACTTTTTCAACAAGTTGATCATCTAACTTGATTATTACAGGGACTGTGCTGAGATGATATTGAGATTTCAAAAGGCTGCAAGAACATCACAATTGAGAGTCACATATGAGAAGTACATGAGGCCTGATCTCAGTGGTGTTGCAGCAATAAAACCCTTGAGTGAGCTTCCGCTTTGATTTTGGTAAGTAAATTTTTATGGTACATGAGAAGATTCCCTTGAAATATATGCTTGTACTTCCCCCCTTCTTCAAATTGGTTTTATCACGTCACCAAAACGGAAAGATTGTGTGCTTTGTGTGTTTGTAATCTCCGGTGACTTTGCATACCAGAGGATACGGCCTTCTTAGAAATTAGATCACTGTAACTTTCTCAAACGTAGTAGAAGTATTATAACAACCTTTTGTATGTTCCTGTCGCTTTATCTCTGGATTATCTTTTCTCTTTTACCGTTTTCAAGGATATACTAATATTTGAAGGGATTATAAGCTCTTGCTTTAGCTGGACGACTCAAATCGAAATGCGATAAGAAAACAAACCCTACTGATTATAAATTAAGGCATGAAAATAGAATTCATAGTTATGCATAACAGTCTTGATATAATAGCAACTCAAATATAACGATTTGAGTCGTCCTGCCAAGGCAAGATAGGTCCAGCTTATTTTCGGGTGACCATATAGGATTTGGAGAGTCGTCCTGCCTCCCTTTATCAAAGTAACAACAATAAAAGAATTTCTAAAAAAAATAAAAATACTAGTATTCTTAAAAATTGTATACAAAGATCCTCCAAAACCTCTGCAAATTAAGTGCCTAATGTTTATATTCAGTGTGGTGGATTGAAACCAGGCTCTCCAAATAGTTGTCAGCTTCATCAAGCACGATACTGATCTTACGGAATCATTTTCAAGTTTCGGGTCGAGAAATCATAACAAAGAAATCCAATTGTCTTCCTGTAGTATAATTTACCTGTCGTTCCACATTCCTAGAACGTCTTCAAATCCATGGAGACCTCGTCCATGCATGAATAGCTTTGAATAAGATCCATTGTTCGTTGTCCACAGCTCAACTTTCAAAGTTGATTCTTCAAGGTACTCCACAAAGTGCAATGCAAGCACGCTACCACCATTGAAAGGTAGAGCGGGCAGCATCCATCTTGGAGAAAACCATAGAATACGTCCCTTCACGACCGCCGAGTACGAGCCCTTATATCCAGACAGGAATGTGGTTTAACTTCTCTCCAAGAAACTGTACTCAAAGTGGAAACCTCTGCAGCAGCCACAAGTCGTAGCACTTTGTGGATGTTTATTTCATGATGGAAACCAAACCCCAAAATATGACAATCACCTCTGAGACAGGGCAGGCGGCGGTATTTTCTTGCTGCTGGGTTCAATAAAACATTACCATAACGGTCACTGTTATCTACGATGACCTTTATTTTAGACTTTGAGACATAATAAACCGTTGGTAGAATCCACAGGATATACCCTAACAGTGTTAGTATTGATAACGGATGATGGTACGTTTAGATCCTCGAGTTTAATTGTTACATCACAAAGTAAAGACAGCAAATTTTGACTTCCAGCGGCTTTATGTGAGAGAGACGCGGTTTTTTATTGGTAGGATGTTGGGGGTGAGTGGCAATAGAGTTGGAGCTTGTAATGAGAGCCAACCACTGTTTGGATACAGCCTTGAATCAAAGTAAAGATTGTCTTTTGGCAAACAGGAGTTGTTTGCCACGTTTTTTAGCACGCAAACTAAGTACTTTACTTATACGCCATCGCTCAACATTCAACCTTACACCAAACAAAAATCCCGGATGAAAAATGATGAACCAAAAAAATAACATGGGTTCACAGTCATGCAATCTAATTACAAGGTACGAATCTCAGATTCAAACAATTACAGAACTTTCATAGTAATTTAACTCGTATCTTTACAAAGGAATACCATCAACAAGTGCTACATTCCATCAACAAGTGCTACATGTATTAATAAGAAACGCATCACCAAAGCATAAGGCAATCGTGTTTTAAACCTCTGCAGTATAAGGGGACTACACGCCAACAAAATGGAAGATGATGTTATATTGTGTGGCTTGGTCTGTGCAGAGACGCCAACGCGGTCCCGATGATTTACAGCACAGGAGGGACAGCCAAAAGAATTATCAAAATTGAGAGGCTATGTTGGAGCACAATTAAACCAATCTCGGAATTTTGAACCATCTTTTTCTCCCTTTATAAAGCTTCAGATCATCCAAGTTTAACAATCGACCCCAAATGCTTAAGACTTCATATTGTATCAACTGCTCCCGGGCAGTGAAAATGATCCGGATGATTTCTTGATTCATTTCTGCCACTAGAGGTAGTGGAAAATTCCTAACCAGATGTGCCGACTTGCTTTCCATGGTCATCATCATGAATATTTCTCCTTAACCTTCTTAGCCATATATCATAATCTATAGGATATGGTGTCCCACATAGACTGTCTACATAATCAGCAAATGCTTTTAACACAGTTGATACCTCACCAAGCTTCAGCTGAATCAATCTTCTTGACCATGAGGTCTCTCTCCATTGCAATGCCCCCTCAACCGAATCTAAATCAGGCAAAGCTCCACCACAGGCAAAGTAGAGCACATATACCAGGCTCTCTGCATCTGAAGCTGAGCACAATTTTCTCTCCTGAAGGGCATAGGTAGATGAAAAATGGAGATTCATCGCAGGACGATCCCTGTCTTCAAGAATCGCATGACCCCAACCAACAAGAACAAAATAAGGATGCCTCACACCAGACCTCACACAAATAATGTTCTCTGGCCGAATGTCTCCATGCCGAATGTCAGCAGAAGAAGTAGTAGAAAGTGCAGATAAACAATCATGACAACACCTGATAGCCTCATCCAAACCAAATCTGCCAGCATTTACCATATCAGCAACTGTCTCGCCAACAGGATTGGTAACAAGAATTGGGGTACCACACCATGGGTGATCACAGTTCCCACCTGAGCTGGGTTTTTGACACCGTCCAGGGTGAACAATCCTGCCAGAAGCACTCAACTGTGGTAGATATTTACTAGATAAACCTTTCTGTCTCATAACAGTCAATATTTTAGTTTGCCTTTGGACTTGAAACCACAAATCCATATCTTCCCATGCCGGTTCCAGTTGAGAAGGATGAGAACCAACATAAAGAAACAAAGATTTACCAGGATCTTTAACAGGTGATGCAATGTAATACCGCAGTTCATTATTGTGCACGACATCATTGATCTGATAACCTTTTTGCTGGTCTGAGTCCTCCAACCACAGTACAGATCCTACATCCAGCTTCATTATAAACTCTTCAGACTTTATTTTTATGGATTCATCTGGAACTTCAACGATTTCAGGAGAAGCACTCTGTTGCTGAAACTGAAATAGTCCGTTGCCATTAACTCTGGAATCCCCTAACTGCCTTGCCACTCTTCTTGTTTGGAGGCGAGAACCATGATCAGCTGCTAAATCTTCAATTGAGTGCTTCGGCATCCCTGCATACTGTACAATACAATGGAAAGTAGCAAAAAGTACCTGTAGAGCACCAATGTCTCCCCAGTTGGCATTTCCAAGTTTGTTCCAGATCCTATCAATAGGAGAGACTGAGACTTTACAATGTTTTTTTATCCAATCCACAGAACAGTCATAAACATTATACACATCAAACTCCAATTTATCTACATCTCCTTCAACTTTTACAACCCCTCCATATTGAGAATCAACAAGAAGAACATAGGCACAATTACGACTCTCAGAAAAATTCAATTTGCTCAAGCTTCTTGATAGCAGCATGCGTAAAGCATAGAAGAGAGCCTCACCCAGAACAGATAAAGAGAGTTTCTGGTCACTTCCTGCAGCAACACTTCTAATATGAGGCCTTAGAAGGGCCAGTTCAAGAACATGGTCCCACTTTCCATGTGGATGTCTAGGGTTGTTAAGTAATACACCAGTGGCACAAAGACCACTGAGCTTTCCATTACCTATTGCTTTCTCAGCCTGGTAGAATTTCAAGTTTTCATTGTATAGACAAGCAACTGAGAAAGGAATGGGATCATCCTGACTCCAAAATGCCTCCCACAAGCCCTTCACACTTGCATGTAGAAAGTCTTCAATGGCAAGATAAGCAGTTGCTTCCGCAGCATCAGACGTTGAAGCATAGACAGCATTGGGCATTCGAACCAGCTGCTGAAATGACACCCCTTCCAATGCATAATCAAACTTTTGAAGTTCTATCAACTCAAATGGAACATCAAATGCAGACTTTTTTTTTCCAGACTGTTCTGATATCAATTCAAACCAGTCTTCAAGTCTGGTTGTCAGAGTTTGACTGTCCACAAACCTAGAAAGAAACTCTTTGTGGATGCGAGACCTACTGCCAGATGATACACTAGATCTTTTTGTCTCAGACCCAATCGATTCTTGGTCTGATGATCCACCTGTCAAATAATAAAATTTGCAGATCTTATTTTTAGTTGGAGTGATGATATTTCATATCATTGTATTTACAACAATAACACAATTGGAGACACAACAGAGCACTCTCATGGCGAGCAGAGAAGACAAATCACATGCCATGACAAACAAAAAATAAAGGTTAAGCAATAACCCTGCAATTTGTTTATTGATGATGCTCATAAACATACACAATTAAGAAGTTAACTCATATCATATCATGTTCAGTGCATTCATAGGGAGTTAGATAATAGAAGAGGTAACACTTGGACCCTAGATGGTAAAATGAAATATGAAGGATGGCAAAAATTTCCTTATCAATGAGAACATCAGACTTGAACTGAAATAAATAGCTACAGCCTACAGAACATTGCAATGTAAAGATGTAATAAAATGCCCATATACAAACCTTTTGGAGGAGGGCGTCTAAAGTCATGAGACAATAGCTGCTTCATGCGAGAAACATTATTTTTATATGCAGTTACAGCTGCAAAACCAAGAGTATTACTTCAACATATCTCCCAATACTTCTTAAAGAGATTGAATTTAGGACAAAGTTGCATGCCTGGGACTTCAATACCAGCTTCTGAGACTGAAAAATCATAATCATTTACCCCTAAAATGCCCTCAGGCGGGGATTCAAGATTCTTCAATTCCTTTGCTAGTTTCTTTATCATGCTGGGTGGCAGATCTTCATATGCTGCCTTAAATTATCACAAAATAAAGAATAGTAAGGCAAGAGAAGTAACAATCCACAAAAAGAATCCATTGTCATGCTTCATGAATATACTCAACGCAAATAACTATCTTCTTTAACCAAGGAATAAAGATTTGTTGACTGGTGTAAAAAGTTCAACGAATAGTTTTAAAGCTCTCTCCCAACCAACCAAGAAACAGTGCTGAAGTAGCAAGACATTTTCTTCATGTTTACATTGTAAAAAGCTATCCTTGCATGGGCGATACCAGGCCATGACCTTATAAGGCTATTTGTTTCTTAGTTAATACTTGTAACTCATTACATTTCTGTTATCCTTGAATAACCTGAAACAGAGATAATTTTTGCTACTGGATAAGCAAAACAGAAAAGGTTTTGCGTGGATTTAGATAGATTTACCATGTGTAAAGTGGAAAACAGGACCTTTGTAAGAACTGATATTTGCTGAAAAGAACCAGAACTTCAGCAAATTATGTGCAAAAATCTCCCTCAAACTTGCTGCATAACAGTAAAGTAAGTGACCAAGATAGATAATGACCTGTAAATTACATGATGAAAGGTCGCTTCCAGATAAGAATTAAACACAATTCAGTTCAGTCAAGTGTTTCAATGGACAGTTGAATGAACCTTGCCAGCAACTGCACAGTTCACCAGTGTAGACATGTTTGATGGTACAGCATAGGTAATATGTCCAAGAGCCAAGCATGTGATATCAGAGCACTCGGAAAATAAGAAACTAGAGAAGCAACAATAGCAATGACATAGGACCCTTCAATAGGTGATTGCCCTTTACCAGAAAGCAGCGAGGACATATACATTAATTGTCATACTAAACCAGACAATTTGATGCCCCTAAATCAAACCCGCAGGCATATCTAGGTAGAAAATACATTTTGCTTACATGCAAAAAAGGAAATGATCCACACAAGACCAAGTTCAATCACTTCAAGCATCTGGAACTGCAATGTAGAATTGTCAAACATTAAATCCACACAAAAAGTTTCTTCATGGTTTTGGAAAGTAACACTAACTCCCTGTAGTGGATCCTCTTGGTTCTCAAAACACTACATCTGAACCTTAGATGTAAACTGTAATGGCAATTCATGTACTTTCCATGTGCAGAACCAGAGGCACTCACACAGATATGGAGCCACCTAGATTCCCTAATGTACTATCACTACAAATTCTAAATCCATTAAATCTTCCGAGAAAAACCAATCTTTCTAAAGTCTCCAACGTCATGAAGAGCAGTACTTGTGCAGCAGGTAAACTCTCAGAATCTTGTAGATTCCTAAAAGGGTTTTCTGTAGCCTTCATTTTGCTACGAACTTTGGAAAGCATAACCATGACAAACAACCACATCCAAAAATAAAGCAACTTTACCAATTATGTAGCAGTAGAGTATGAAACAAGGCATAAATGAAAATTCAAAGCCAAAGTTGAAGTCCTTCATATATCCCAAGAAAAATAAAAAGTTGAAATCTTGAGTCCAGTTATGCCAATAAAGAAAAGAAAAACCCAACAACAGAAACAATCAAATCAAATCAAATCAAATCAAATAAAACCACCCACTTGATGAAACCCTAAGACACAAATCTCTGAAATCTAAACACATACATAACCAAAAAAAAAAACGAAAGCACTAACCCAGTGAGACAAAACCAAAGAAAATTGACAAAGACAGAACTTTTTCACTTAAAGCGGACAAAAGCAGAACAAGAATAAGGGATCAAATCACTAACAGGTAAGATTATAACTGTAACTTACTAATCAACCGATTTTAAATTAAACATTCATTTTTAAAACATATTAAGAGATAGAAGTGATCAAAACACCAACAAAATATCAAACAGGAAAGAAAACCCATGTGAGAAATTACCTTATCTTCTCCTCCTCCTC
>Ga0325414_1008639_pt1 | contig 10791 bp, 1 predicted proteins | sample PopdelMetagenome_8_FD_206183 | JGI IMG/M metagenome (GOLD analysis project Ga0325414, IMG submission 206183) | Populus deltoides microbial communities from Bellville, Georgia, United States - Leaf-PdKOR-R3 | ecosystem: Host-associated > Plants > Phyllosphere > Phylloplane/Leaf | place: USA...
AACCGCCTAAGGACACGTGGGCGAATGAGAGGACGACATGTTACTTGGGGAACGGGGAGTCAATTATTCAAAACAATGAAGTAGGATGGCGATGACTTAGAGATATTATTATTGTGGCTTTTTTTTTATATATATTGGAAATATCGTGCACTCGAGGTAGCTAGGAGGAGACTTCATATGATGACCGTTGACTTCAAAACAACGAATAGTGTCTTTGTTTCATATGATCCTTGAAAAAAAAAAATTAAAGAAAAAGATGAAGATGAAAATGAAGATGGAGTGAACTCAGTTAGCCTTGGCTTAACTGAGTCTCCTAACTCGGTTGGGTCTCGACGCAACCAAGTTCATAATATTTTCGCAAACTCTTTAATTTTTTTTAACCAAGTTCATAATATTTTCGCAAACTCCACACTTGGCTGTAAGCTCTGTATATAAAGTATTTTTTTTTATATGCAAGGAGTAACATGTTGATTGCAATTCACAAAGACTCTCTTCTAACTGAGCTTATTTCTCCTTACAAGTGGTAATTATCTCCCGATAAGTCTTTATCAAATAATTGATTATTTACTCATGTTATCCTTTCTATTTTCAGAGAGCTAATACTTGACTTTGAAAATTCTTTTTTGTTTTGTTAATAGTGATAAAAATAATAAAGAATAATGATAAGAGATCAACGTTCTTTTACTCATATGGAGAGCGTCATTCAAGTTACTAGTCATTAGATTGCACATACTATCTCCTCTGAACTGTTGAATATCTCAAGGAAATTGAGTTATTCTAGCAATAATATGTATTTTAGCCACGATTATCAACAATTAAAGGATTATCTCTAAATATAGAAGTTGTGAAGTCTTTCTCCATATTGATGTATATCTTTTCTCAAAGAGGTTGGAATCTTACTAAGGAACCTAGTTCCAACTATTTCCATGTCAATATTAGCATTCATATCCCCACTCTCCTGTTGAGTTTTGCCAATTACCTGTACTTTAGATTCTTCTATAGTCTCTTCCTTCTCCTGAGATTCTCTTTCCTAAGACTCTTCCTCTTCCGCCTCTTCAGAGGATGATAATGATGAAGATGAGAAATTTATAGCTTGTTTTTTCTTATTCTTTAATTGTCTTAAAGAGTGGGGTCCGCCTATAAACAAAATAAATAAATATCAGTATAATAGCTATATTGCACATAATACAACGAAAATGACAACATATCTCTTGTACCATATATATTGTTGTCTAGAGAATACCCTTCGGCCAACCAAATAAGATAATATTGACAGTTATCAATAAGATTTCAGAACTTATTCTCCTTATATGGACTCACTCCTCCAAGTTTTTACTAACAGTGATTTGCTTTGAAAAATATCTTTCAAGGGATTTTGTGTTCTTCTCTTAAAAAAAAGTAAACCATTCCATACTTTTTAGCTTAAGAAGAACCAGACAAAACTATAGTAATATTTAAATAGGTCAACAATAGGATTTTAGCCCTTAAGTCTTAGATATTTGTCAAAAGATGCTACAATCATCCATCTATTTAAGTGGAACTGACTCACATATAGGTTATAGTAGAAAAGTATAACTCTAACAAAACTAGATTAGGGAAGGAAATACTCAATCTTAAACATGCACATAGGTTTTATGATCTCAAAATCTCTAGTTGTTGTCTTTAGTGTTCTATTTATTATCTCACGAGGAAGTGGATTCTTAGCATTATACCTCGCCCTCGTGTTAAGTGTTAGCTGAGTAATAACATTATTAGCTACAATGCTCCTATATGGATCATATAGTTGAGGTGGGTTAGATGTAGGTGTAAAGGACTAATATACCCTATGAGAAGATCTACTGCAACTACTCCCACTAATGTGATAAGAATCATTAACTTACCCACCCCCACTAGTAGAAGCACAGCTCCAGAATCTCCTCTATCAAAGGTTTTTTTTTTTTAATCTAGCTAGACATATTTAAAATCAAGAAGAAAAATCAAGAAAATAAGAGTAAGATTCCTCACCTCAATCTTTACACATAAAGGTTTACCACAAGTAATTCGAAGGAAAGAAGATTGTGATACTGAACTAGAAAAGAAGTAATGGCTATTTATAGTAGCGATTCTACCGACAACCATTAAAGTAATTTTAGGATGCCTAAGTAAAATGGTGAAGAGATGTAACAAAATTCCTTAGATAATTGTTATCATCATAGTGAACCAAGATTCTCCAGTATTATAACGTACACACCAATGTGAAAGATATTCTATGATTCCTGACATGGCTGTAGGCTTTATTCCCACAAATTTCAGCCATAACATAACCAGCTTTCCTAGTTAGTTCATACCATTTCTTGTACATATCATTTTTATTTATTTCTCCCCCTGCATATGGCTTTCTGATAAGGTAGTTTTTTTTTACAATACTCTATTAAGAATTTACTTGGGGGGCAATTGATAAAGATAAAAAAAAAAATGAAGAAGATGAAGATCAGGTGAACTCGGTTGGACCTTAGACCAACCGAGACTCACACTCAGCCCAACTGAGTTCTCCTTCTCCTCTCTCTCCTATTAATCTCTTTTTATTATTACAAGCTACAAGTCTACAACTCTATATGAAGATATAACAGAAGAGTAAGGTTACCACCTTGAAGAGCTGAAAAGGTTTTTTTTATTGATATTTTCATGTTTTTCCGCATATAAAATGTCAGATTTTAGTAAGAGTAAGAGGACTCTTTCAACACAAGATAAAGAAAAACTTATCTTACTCTCTCTACTTATTGTCTTTACATTATCACAACCTAAAATCCCTAAACTGATTTTGGCATTGAAGGGTTTTTAAGAGATAACACTTTATCTAAACGACTATCATTCGTAAGCTAAGATTCAATGAAGTTTTTTCAAGTTTTATAAGATGGTTTTTTTTTCAAGTTTTATAAGATGGTTTACACTAAAAAGAAAACATAAAACATAAAATTCGATAAATTATGTATCCAGAAAAAATCACAAGGTGGTATTTTTTACACAAGTATGTATATATATATATATATATATATATATATATATATATATATATATATATATAAGCTGTGTTTGTTTTCCGGTAGCTTTTGCGTTTACAGTGAAACAAACGCAGCAAGGTGTTTAGTAACAAACAAAACTGCGTTTTATACTGCGGAGCCCACTAAAAAATTGAGTTTAAAACGTAGTTTTTATATTTTTTTAACTAATTTTCGTAAAAATTCATAAAACCCTGTTTGTTTTTTAGTTTCAAAAGCGCTTTTGAAAAAAGTTAAATTTTTTTTGTTTTTTCTTTGCTTTAAATTAATTTTTTTTGTGTTTTCAGATCATTTTGATGTGCTGATATCAAAAATAATTTTTAAAAATAAAAACCATTATTTTAATGCATTTCCAAGTAAAAAACAACTGTAACCACACTTTCAAACACAACTATCAAATATTTTATACATATTTTTGCTACACATAAACTTCAATCATAATTTTTATCAAACAAGTATCTAAATTCAATTATCCATAGGTAACCATACTTTTTTAAAACTTACTTTTTAAAATTATAACCACAAAAAAATACTCAAAAAACAAACCCACTCCCAGAGTGTAAAGACTAAAAAAGCGTGGATAATTTGGATGAACCTTATTCATGTTGATTAAAAAAAAAAAAAATTCTTGCACCTAAGAACCACAACGAATGTTCTAAAGCATGGAAAGTCAACTTGCATGGAGAGTTATACTGTATAACATAGACACACATGGTTTCGGCTCAATAATACCGCAGCTAGCTCTGTCAGCAAGGCCGCCCGCCAAGGCCAGCTCGACTGCCCATGCAAGGGTGCATGCCGCTCTACAGTTTCCCAGGAAGGTCGACGGCATCACTCACTCTTTTGTTGTTATTATAATATTTATTACTTGTTTAATGAATTAAAGGGGAAAATACATATAAATGCAGAAATTAATCTTTATCAGGTTTTTTTGTGACTAAAAATATTTTTTCTAGAATTTTCCAAGGTGAGAATCTTTGACTCTTGGTGAGGTTTCACGTCTCGTGCGTGACTTGTAACTACCACATGCTTCGATATTTCACTCATCGTTCTCATCTGTGGACACAAACGTTCCTATTAATTGCCCGTCTTTTTTTAAAAAATAAAAAATATATTATTTTAATAAAAAATAATCATTGCACATTTCGTATATATCTAGATAGACAAAGCATGATGTTGACCAATGAGAGGACGGGCTTGAACGTGGACCAATCATTTCATGACAAATATTACGCGCTAGCCCTATCAGGATTGATTATGAACGTGGAAGGTTATGGTACATGCACTCTTCAATTTAGTACGCGTGTATCTAGTCAAACTGTCAAGTCTGAGTCCTGTAGTACAGAGAGACACTCAAAGAAACAGTCTCTTTTTTAGCCGTGTTCGGTCAAGTAAAATCTTTCTACTCGTTTATTTTTTTAAATTTATTTTTAATATTAATATATTAAAATAATTAAAAAATATTTTGAAGTAAAATAAAATTTTAAAATTTATTTAAAAAAATAGTTTGATATAACATGTAAAAATCAAGTGATCCAATTAGCATTAATTAGAAATATGTTCAATTTATTTCATCTTCCTCTCTAAGAACTAGAAGGAGATCGAGTAAGAAGATTAAGTTTTATTTATCAAAGAACACCTTAATCAAATAAGTAAAATAAGTTATTGTTTGACTTAGCCGAATTATTCCGGTAATATTGTGGGCTTACCGAGTTAATCATTGAGTTAATAACTAGTTTTTTTTTTTTTTTTTGTAACTATAGCTCTGCAAGTGTTGGTTTGGGATAATATTTCAACTGAAGGTTTTTTAAAATTTTAAGTTTTTTTTTATTTTAAATTAATATTTTTTTGATATTTTTAAATTGTTTTGATGTATTGACATTAAAAATAAATTTTAAAAAATAAAATATATGTATTATTTTAATTTATTTTTAAATAAAAAAAGCACTTTAAAAAACAACAACTATTACTTTTTCAAACACTCTTTGGTATTGTTGTAACTTTCGTGATTATTATTTGAAAAAAATTGTTTTATAAAAAGTATTTTTAGTTGAGATTAGTTTGAAAAAATATATATTGGGTTAAAACTGTTGTTGAAATTGAGGTTGAACAAAAAGTAGTTTAATGTGTTTGGTTAATAATACTTTTTAAATTGAGGTTATAAAGTAACTATATATATATATATATATATTAATATTGATAATTTTTAATTGCAATATTGTTGATTTAACTATTACTATTACATTATGAAATAAACAATACTTTATATAAAGTATTTTTTATTATTTCATTAAACTATTTGTAATTCCATTACGTATAAAATTCATCCGACAAGGACTACAGTTTTCATGACTTTTTGAGCGTGCAATAATATTAGGTAAAATATCATCAGAAATAAAATTATGATTGCGATCAAATTCTGCAAATGTTATGTCATCATGAGATCTTATTCTAATGTAATTATATAGTGTCATGTTAAACACTAATTTTTCAAATAAAACACGATATCTGAGAAATTTTGTTAAATTTTTTTTATTTTACTAAGTCGGATCCAATTCAATACATTTAGGTTTGACCCGGAACCTATCGAGCTTAGAACAGTGGAGATCTCTACACTGTTTATGTAAATAGTAAAAAGTAAATTAATTAACTCTTCATCTCTCCACTACACGAAAAGTGAATTAATTCACTTTTTATTATCCATGCAAATAATAAAAAATAAATTAATTCACTCATCATTATCACGTGAAAAGTGGAGGCTCGGCTGCTGGTTGCAAAACATAGAAATTATGTTTTTATTAAGTATGAGCCGCAATTTATGGTGGATTCCATCAAAATAAAACTTTATTTTTAATTTAATCAAATATTAATAATTATGAATGACTATTAAATTAACCTATCAAACGGTCATTAATTACTCAATCAATCACAGCCCGCGGATTTAAGAACAATGATGTTAACTGTTAAGTTAAAGTTAAAGCCTTGGAGTTTTGAAATGGGAAAATTTTGAAAAAATAAATAAAAAATAAAAGGAAGAACCCAACCGTTTTTCCAGTTTTAGAGTTTCGTTTTGTCTGTTTCTGCATTGATTCTCTATGACTATGTTTCTTCTATTGAAAAATTAACCTCTATTATTTAAATAATGTTTAGTAATATTATATTATATTATATTATATGGATCCTCGTTGGCGTCGAAAGTGGCATCTTTTATTATTTGCATCGTGAATGATTCCCTCACTGTGATTGGTTTGAGTTAAAGCATCAAATAAGTTATATATTGTAACGATTCGATATAATTTATCTATGTACAATTATTTGTTGGGAGAATTATTAAATAAAACCAATTTAAAACACTTCCAGTATAATAAAAATAACTAAAGGTTGTTGTCACTCTTTATTTTTAAGGCTAAGTTTTCCTTCTATATTAAATGCAAACTATCTTTGTTGCACGTACGCACAGGATGTTATGGTGTTGGGATTAAAATGTCATCATCTAATTATTTAGTTCATGGTTATTAAAAGATTTAGATGGATTATTCTTATCTGAAATTTCAAGGTAAGATACTGGTTGTGACTAGAGAATATATGAGTATCCCTAGCATACCTTACCTGAGATAAACTGCATTGAGTAGTCTGGATATGGTTTAAAGGTATTGATGAGTTTCTAACTGGTGGTCTGCCTATGACTTAAAATAAAGATTTATGCTCATGAATAAATCTAATATTTTGAATTTATTATGGGCTCATATGCCGAGATAATTCTTATAAGAAGACTCTATGTAAGTGTCCTGGCAGGGTTATCTATCCTGAAAGGCAAAAGTATTTTTCACAACTCATATATTGTGATAAAAATTACTCTAAATTAAAATTAGTGAATATCCAAAATAATTCTGAGAGTTTTCTAATAAACTCCTGATATTTAAATATCACCAGTCTACTGGTAGATCCAATATTTATACTAAAATATTGATCATTAATTTCTAAAAATTAAAATTTTTATGGCTATTGAAATATTGATCAAATTCTTAAGAAATTTTACAAGCTTATTGTAAATTTATATATATATATATATATATATATATATATATATAAATGCACAGAAATTTCTAAGACAATGCTAAAAAAAAGCACCCCTCCCCCCTCCTTTTTTTAAATGTATTTTTTGAAAGGATTGAAGTGCATGCAACAACCAAAAATTATTTATTATTATTATTATTATTTATGTAATGTCATGTTTGGCAAAAACCCTTTTAAAAAATCAAAATTGTTAAAATAGATCCAGGGGATGTTCATCAAACATACACTTAAACCCAAAAAACTTTTACCAAAAATATTGTCAGTCAAAGAGGGTTTTAACCTTTGACCTAAATTTGACTTTACCAAGTTACCTGAAATCTTTGGTCTGACCATAAATCAAACCAAAGATATGGTTTGACTCGAAAACCAAACCAAAAACAAAACTAAAATTTAAAATGAATCAAATTAAAAAAAATAGAAAAACTCAAATTTTTTTATCAAAAAGGAATCAAACACAGAAAAATTAAAGAACATGAAGAACATTCATACCAATTCCAATAACATGACTCTCCAACCATACCAGATACGATGAAAACAAAGACATAGACATGTTGTGAATCATGCAAGGATTAATAATCAATCATCCATTCACTTCGATTATCAAATAATCATCATTATTTGGTTTAAATGGGTTTCAATTCTAAACTAAAACCCTATAGTTTAAACCCATTAAAACTTGTTATTGATGTCAATAAATCATAAATTATTAACTAGTCAAATATCACAAAGTGTTTAGTGCAAAGAAATAGACCAAAACTGGTCCAAATCATAGAGCTAAGGTAATGTTCTTTCCAAGAACATGAATAATACTGCCTAGCAACTAACAAAAATCCAACACATTGTTAAACCCTAGAAATGGACTTATAGACCTCTAAACACACCGCTTTCGGTTCACACAAATCACTTTACTAATACCAAACCTAGTTGAATCAAAAGAACTAATAAAAAAACATCAAATCATCAAAATCATGCATTAGATTGCACCTTTATAACTACAGCCTAAATGACAGTCAATAACAACATCAAATTTCAATTCAAAATAAAATCTCAAAACAACTTGGAACCCAAATAAAGCTCAAGAACCAAGAAAATACACTAACAAACAAAAAAATCAAAATAAATGGTATCATCAAAAACACCTATTGCCATATTCGACAGAATACAAAATCATTTTATTTCAGCAAAATAAAAATCAAAACATTTCCTAAACATCTAGTAAATAGTAACAAACAACTCGAAAAATTAAATGAAGAAAAAAAACATTTCATGCATGAATCAAAATACAAGATCAATACAATGTATCACCAAAAAGAAGTTCAAAACACCATTGAAATATGCAATGAAGAGCTAGAGGTGTGCCTCATGGACATCACCTGCTATATTAGAAGAGTTTTTATGGCTGATGTCCTTTCTTTTCCAAGCTTGCTACTTTCTCTCAAAGTTGAGGAAATCTCTATGCTAGACTCTTAAAGCTTTACACTTGAAATTCATTTATTCTATCTTTTTCTCTCTTTTTTCTCTCTTTGTTTATGTTCCTCTGCCTTAATTTTTCAGGGGTATTTATAGAATTTCAGGTTAGGATCCAATCAAATATTGATCCTCCTTCATCAAAGCGTGGCCATCTGATCAAAATGGGAGAGTTTTAGGTACGTTTTACAACTATAAACTTTGTACTTATTTTGGTTTTACAATGGTGGTTTTGCAACAACTTGGTTTTTGAAGATTTTAGTGGTTTTCCCAAACTTGGAGACCAAGGAGCTTGGTTCTGGCATTTTGATATTGAGAGAAAAGTGACCAACTTTTAATAAGAACCCACTAAGAAAGCTTGAAGTGTGAACATACGAAAAAAATTAGTGGTTTTGTGAAATGGGTATCACAATTATTAATGACTAAATTACTCACTTTCGAGACTTTATCGGAGCAACTCCAACGTCATCATCATTGAAGACTACTTGAAGTTGGTAGAAGGGGTGCACACCTTTCGTTTGGATCCAACCTTTCTTGATTTAAAGGCTTATAGCTTCACATCGCTTGAATGTGCTAACTCAATCAACCTAAAATTTACCAACGCAGTGAGGCTAATCGGGGACATGATGTTGTTGATATTATTAGAGAAAATGAGATGCAAATGTTTGATGAGAATATCTAATCTTTATGGTGGGGGTGTTTCTCAGTCGAATGATGATGGTTATATCCCCTGAGGTGGTTGAAAATGTTACATTTATTTTTCTAAAGTTGTCTACTTGATCAACCAAAACTATCAAAGAAGAAGATATAAAGTGGCCGAACAACGTGTCTCTATATTAAACCTTAAAATTAGAGTTTTTAATTTGGGATTTATGTAAATTGTAATTTAGTCCATTTTCTTCCAATTGCTTTTAATTGCACTAATAATTGCCGCCTAAACTTTTAATTTCATGCAATTTCACCCCTATTAAACTCAATTGTCAGCCCTAAAGTTGATTGTCTGTTTCATTTTAGTCATTGGTTATGAAATTGTGCATTTTCACCCTCAATTGATCAACGAACTTCCAATTTCTTCAATTGACTCCTAATTTGATCAATTCCAACCCCTGCATTCACATGTTTTTTTTTAATTTTGGTCCTTAGTTTTGGATTTCTTAAATGAAGTCCCTAATTGCTCATCAAACTTTAATATTTATGCAATTAAGCACATGATTTGGTCAAATTAACTTTTTAAAATTGCAATTCAACCCTGAAACTTTAATTTTTTTCATTTTAAGCCTAAATTGACTTTAAAATTAATTTTTCTTGCAATTAAGTCTTCAATAAAATTAATTAAGCCTTTCAAAAATTTTATTGAGCCCTTACCTATCCAAATTTCTATTTTTTTACCCCAAATAAAAAAAATATCACCAATGAGGCCCTTTGTCAATTAGAATTGGGTTGACAATTTTATCAATCTTATACATTTTGATCCTCAAACTTTTTCACTTTTTATTGTGGTCCTTCACCACCAACTCGGACAATATTCTAGGTTTTCTTCATGTATATCCTCTTGTATTTTGGATTTTATTTTTCTATTTTCTCTCTTTGTTTTTTTTTTTTGGGTCAAAAGTGAGTAACAACAATATTTTAAGCTTTTTTCATAGAAATCCTCTTATATTCCTACTGAACCTAGCTGCTTATTTAAAATGATACTTGGGACTTAGTTACACTAGGATAAGATCACAATTTTATTAACAACAAATAGGTGTATCAGGTTAAAAAGCATGCAGATTGAAGCATCGAGGATTTCAAGGCCTGTATTTTTGCAAAAGGTTTTCATTAATAGCTGAGAGTTGAATATACATGCATAGACATTCACTCTGGTGATTAAGCCGAGCAAAATTCACCTGGTTATTTCTCCTGTAGTCTTAAATATTTGGTCACTCCATCAATTGGATATTCAAAACACATTTCTTAATGGTTTCCTTCATAAACATGTTTATATGCAACAACTACAAAGATTTATTTATCCTGATTATCCACAACATGTGTGTAAATGGAAAAAGGAGCCTTTATAGTCTTCGACAAGCCCCGAGGGCATGATTTTTAGATTTACAGATCAACTGCACCAACTTGGTTTTAAAGGCTATAAAGGCTGACACATCTCTTTATACTCTTTTCTAAGACACAATCCTCATTTATATGGATGATATAATTGTTGCTTGCT
>Ga0325414_1008643_pt1 | contig 10789 bp, 14 predicted proteins | sample PopdelMetagenome_8_FD_206183 | JGI IMG/M metagenome (GOLD analysis project Ga0325414, IMG submission 206183) | Populus deltoides microbial communities from Bellville, Georgia, United States - Leaf-PdKOR-R3 | ecosystem: Host-associated > Plants > Phyllosphere > Phylloplane/Leaf | place: USA...
TTTTTTATTAATGATATAATTATTTTTAATATTAATTAATTTATTTTGGTTATATATATTTTACAACTTTTAAATTATCCATAAATAATTAAATAAATAAATTAAAAGTGATTTTAATAAATAAATAAAAATTAATTTAATAAAAAAACAAATGCAATCACCAACGGATTTGCCGTTGGTGATTGCAACTTATGAATGAATCAGCAACGGAGAATCCGTTGCTGATTCACAAAATTAGCAACGGATAATCCGTTGCTATTTTTGCAACGGATAATCCGTTGCTAAATTTCAGCAACGGATTTTCCGTTGCTGCCAAATCAGCAACGGACAAATCCGTTGCAAAAAAATCAGCAACGACAAATCTGCATCCGATTTTTGCTGTTGCTGATTCCGTTGCTAAATTGTTTTAGCAACGGATGTTAGCTTTATTTGCAACGGAATCGTCCGTTGCTAATTACTCCATTTTTTAGTAGTGTCTGTCTGATATGTGGCTGAAATGAAGCTTGTTTAACTCCTTCAAGTGACCCTTCATATGCTTAAGCTTCTTGCAGAGGATAAATATGGGGGAACCGTGAGGATAGCAGTTCCACTTATCAGCAACCAGTGCCAGAAAGCTGTCATGATGAGCCCACATGTTAAAAAATTGAAAACACCTCTTGCTCTTTGTATGGCGTGGCTCCAATCGAATGATGGCTGGAGAATGATCTGAAAAGGCTACAGGATTGCCAAAATGGACATGCACCTGAGAATGGGCCAAAGACCAGGAAGAGTTGGCAAGAACTCTGTCAATTTTACTCCAGACACTGCCGTTAGACCAGGTGAAGTGACAACCAGTATAGTTCAACTCAGCTAGACCAAGATCTGAACAGCAAATCCTGAAATCTGTAGTTTCATAAGTGGAGACAACTGCACCATTGTGCTTGTTCCATTGAGAAAGAATGGAGTTAAAATCTCCCATAATAAGCCAGGGGGCATTGGGACACCATTGCCGTAAGTCCTCCCAAAGAGTTCGCCTTGCTACAATGGTATGAAGATCATATACAAAAGTAGCATGGAAACTGAATTGATGAATTAAACTATAGATCAGAACATGGATACCTTGAGCCGAGAATTCAAGCAGATCAACCTTGACAGATGAGGGATTCCAAAAGACCACAATTCTAGCATTGATGGCCGCAGCAGCATTAGACAAAAACTTCCAATTCTTCAACCTGAATTTATGCAACAAAGAAACTTTGGAAGAGTTAAGCTTGGTTTCCAAAAGACCACAAATATCCATTCTATGCTTCCTCGTGAGGTTAGTAACCTCATGCTGCTTCAGAGGGCTGTTAAGCCCTTTGACATTCGAACTATAAATTAACAGCAAGAGGTGATAGTGGCAGGTGGCTCCCTGCCACTCCCAGAAGACTTATGAGCATAATTCTTCATCCGCCTCCTAGGTGAAACATCAATTGGTCCAGCATCAGGGGACCTTGTTGCATTTGGTCCAGGGGGAACAATTACTTCTTTTCCTTTAGCATTTCCATCACCATGCGTAGCAGTACCTATACAGATAATGGAAGCATTAGGAAGCTGCACATTACCCTGGAGTTCCCCAGTCACCTCCTGAACCACCGGCAGACATATTCATAGAGTGACTAGATGCGAGATTAGCTCTCGCAGCTCCATTTTGGTTTGTATCTGTAGTTACCTCAACTGGAGCATCCATAACCACAGCCAAACTCCTGGTATCAGGGTTTTGACGCCTGCGACTGGATTTTTTACCCTTGATAATTTCCCAGCCAGCAGCATCTGCCACCACCTCAGATTGCATAGGATCTTCAGCAGACAGGGGTTTTCAAGACATGCCACCCAGGGGTACTAATTGTCAAAAAACCATCTCAACTTAAAAGTTTAAGCTGTTAGGTAAGGTTTCAGAATACAATTTATATTATTCTCCAACACACCCTCTCAAGTGAAAACCCTTTGGGCTTAAAACTTGCATAGGCCTATTTTACCTATGGTGAGATTCGAACTCGAGACCACTTGGTCATCAAGACTCTGATACCATATCAAAGAACCATCTTAACTTAAAAGCTTAAGCTATTAGGTGAAATCTCAGAATATAATTTATATTATTCTCCATACATTAGGCCCCAGCCGTTGAAAAACACTCTCACGGTTTACATTGTAGTTAGCAGTAGCAACTGGAGCTGTCACCTTACTCGGCTCATTGGAAGATTTGGTGCAAGTAGAGGTAATATGTCCAATGGTACGGCAATGTTTACAGAATCTGGGTAAAGTTTCATAAACAACTTGTTGACTAAAAATACTCCCATTAGGCAAGGTAACCTCAATAGAATAAGGCAGGTCAGGTAATAAATTGATTTCCACAAGAACTCTGGCATATGATAGACGTGTCAGAGAGGAAGTAAGCATGTCATTTTGCAATGGTTTATCAAGAACACTAGCAATTTTAGACAGACATTTAGGAGACCAGCATTTGATGGGAAGGTTGGGAAACTTGACCTAGACCGGAATAGTATGCATTTCAGAGGAAGTATAATCGAAATATTCAGGCATGGCTCTTAGCATGAGGGGCCGGCCAAAAACCAGGTAAGGCCACCACTTAAGACATTCAATTTATCAGCCTCATTTGTAAACCGAAATATAAGCCAACCAGATTCATGAGTACTCAATGTAGCTTCACAGTTCCAGGAATTAGCAATAACATTGTTTAAAGCTTTAAAACCAGGAAACTTACCAGCAACATAACCCACAAGGCATAGCTTCCATAAATCATATTTGGAGTCCAGGTCATCTTGTACGAGATTGCAGCCTCTAGTATCAGTAAATCGAGAGTAATGTGACAGTTTAGGGCAGCTAGTGGTACTGCGATTAGAAGCAAATAAGTTGCGCCATTTGCCAACAACAGGTTCAGATAATTTAGAGGTACCTGGAACATCAGCAGCAGGTTGATTTGCAGCCAGAGATGTGCTATGAAGAGGCTGAGCACCATCAGGGGAAGTTCCAGGTTGTTCACGGGTAACATCAGGGACAGGACAGCGAAAATTTTTTGAACCACCCGCGTGGACGTCCTCTGAATCTTCGTAATCCACCTCGTCATCTTCAAAAGCATCGTCTTCAGAACACTCCTCCACCAAGACTTGTTCCATGCTAGGAGAAGCATGACCAGCTCCATGCGGAATAGATTCATCCTCGGCACATAGGATAGACCGAGTAGGTTTTGAGCTGTTAAATAATATTTATGTAGTCTTATTTATTAATGGTAGAATAATACTTTTAGATTAATCTATATATACTTTATTTGTATTTAGGTTAAGACTAAGCATTCATAATAAACAGATCATTCAGAATTTTAGTCTCCTTTTCGTGTTTTATCTTAATTATTTTAACATGAGCTACCCTAAAATGGAACACCCATAGAGGGCACATTTGAAATCGGGGGATCCGGAACAGTAGCAACTGGAATGGAGGATAAGGCTACTAAAGCAGGAACCGCATTATCATGAATCTGCGTAGACTGCTCCAGTAAGCGTTGCTGTTTAGATCGGGCAGAAGGGGAAAGGCGGGAAAGGAAGCAGGTCAAGAGTCGCTAAAACAAAGGAAGTAAAAAAAACAAACAGGGAAAGAAGCAAACAGGGGAGGTCGTGAACGTGAGGGAAAATCTTCACACAGAAGGAGAGCATCTCTCTCTAACCTCTAACCCGTTATTTATCCTCCTTGATTTTTAACAGACAAGTTTGAATCTGATGAAGCCACTGAGTAGCCACTTTGTATTAGAAACTCTTACCATACCACGTCATTTTAGCTTGTTTTTGTTAGAAATATTTTAAGGAAAAAAGTAAAATTGGGAACATGGGAAGCAAGGTGAAAACAAATTTTATTTATATAAATATTATTATCTTAAAAGAGGAAATCTATATAGACTTGAATTTACAATACTTTAAATATATATTTATATTAGTTTAGAATAATTAAAGAGATTTAAAAGATAAATATATCTTTAATAGTTATGTGTGTGTGTGTATATATATATTATTAAAAGAGACCTCAAAAAACTAAAAGATACTTTAAATAAAAATTTTAAAATTAATTTCAACAGTTTTAACCCATTAGCTTTCATACTTGTTCAGGAAAAATTTTACTTTGAAACCCTTGCGGCTGCTCTCTCTCTCTCTCTCTCTCTCCCTCTCTCTCTGTAGACAAATTCATGTCCTTTTCCTTTTATAAATGGTGCTCAAATTATCTTGACCTCCATGTAGACCTTGACATCATCAATCCTAAACACCAAAAAAATGTGAAGGAGCTGTCAGCTATGTTATGGATAAGAGATTTTTCTTTATTCGAGACACATGATAAAATCTTTACGTACAACCTGAGAGGAAGTTACAATCTTTGCAAAATATGTCTCCATCTCTTAATCATTATCACTAACATCATTTTTCTTTAATAGTCGAATCTTATTGATGAATACAGAACTCTGATAAGTAAATGGAGTTCTGTCTGAAATAACATTGAAAGAAGTTATACAAGATATGAAACAAGAAACATCATGCCAAAGAGAAAAGTTATGCAAGGCTATAGTTTGTCCACTTCAGAATCCTTTGAAATCTGCAGGTAGTCAGAGCACTCCACTGTCCAAGAACTTGTTCAATCGATTAAGACATACATCAATTGAACCCAAGCCAGTTCATGAAATGCTACTAAAACTTCCATGAACCATGACAGTGTAGGAATAAATGCTGCATATGCTCAGTTTTAACTTGACATAGAGGACACAAAGCTTGACTGGGATGGATTAAATTAATTCCTTCACAGCAAGAATCCTCTTGTACAGACTCTTTCTTGCAAAACCAATCACAAGAACATCTCAGTCTTAGGAGTTGCAATACCTTTCTATAACAGTGGTGTGAAAGTAAAAGAACTTGAGAATTCAATAGGTTCAATGATATTTCTGCCAGATTTAACCATATAGCGTCCTTCACTGGTATACTCCTATCATTTTAAATCTTCCTTGCTGGTACTCAAACTGACATCTGGCAACAATGTAAGAAGTTGATGATATTATAACTCCTTTAAAGGATGTAGAGTTGAAGCAATGTTTGTGTTAATTATAAGGCTTACATAATCAGGTATACTAAATAGGACATACATATGTTACGATGTAGTATACTACACCAGATAAATCTATACAAGAAAAGTGCAATATTTTCTATATTACAACACATTCCATAATACACTCCTTCAAGCTGAAGGTGGGTTGTCCACATGAAGTTTGGATCGTAAATAAGCAAAAGCAGAGTGAGGAAGTGGCTTTGTAAGAACATCAACTAATTGGTCTTTGGAGGAGATGAAGCAAATCTAAGTCTCCTTTTTAGCCACTCAATCATGAATAAAGTGATAATCAACTTCAACATGCTTTGTATGAGTATGAAAAATTAGATTGGCAGATAGATAAGTAGTACCCAAATTGTCGCACCAAATAATGGTAACAAAACTAGGAGAGAAGCATAAATCTGATAGAAGATAGCGAAGCCAAAAAACCTCAGCAGTACCATCAGCCAAAGCCTTATACTTTGCTTCAGCAGAGGAGCGAGCAATAGTGCGTTGCTTGCTAGATTTCCATGAAATGGGAGTGGTGCCAAGAAAGAAAATGTATCCACTAGTATATTTATGATCATCAACACTCTCTGGCCAATCAGCATCAAGAAACCATGAAGTGATAAAGAGAAGCCACAAGTAAGGTAGAGACCAAAAGAAGACGTACCTTTCAAGTATCGCAGTATACATTTAATAGCAAGCCAATGGCTCTCAGTAGGAGCATGCATAAATTAACAGACCTTGTTTACAACATAGCATATGTCCGGTCTAGGAAAGGCGAGATACTGAAGAGCATTAATAATTTGTCGAAAGCGAGTGAGATCTGAAAATAACTCACTAGACCACAGGTCAATCTTGAAAGAAGAGGTTGGTGTATCAATAGGTCTACACAAAGACATCCCAGCATGACAAAGGATATCAAGAACATACTTGTGTTGACTAAGCATGAGGCCCATACTAGTTGGAGTGACTTCAACCCCCTAAAAATAATGGGCATTGCCCATATCACAAAGTTTAAACTCTAAACTCAATAAGGTAATAAGATGTTGAGTCAAAGCAGAGCTATTACCAATAAGTAAGATGTCATCAACATAGACAAACAAATACCGGATAAATCATGATTCACAGTTAGAATAAATAAGGGGGTGTCAATCTTGGAAGCCTGAAAACTAATATTTAGAAGAAAATCACTTAGGCTTGTGTACCAAGCCCGCGGGGCTTGTTTTAAACCATAATGAGACTTGTAAAGGTGACAGACATGAGTCGGCAGAGCAAAGTCTACAAAACCCGTGGGTTGTTCCATGTAAACAACCTATTTAAGTGAGCCATTGAGGAATGTATTATGGACATCAAGTTGTTGAATCTGCCATCCTTTAGATACTACAATAGTGAGAACTAACCAAATAGTAGTCGGTTTAACAACATGACTGAATGTTTCCGAGTAATCAATGCCTTCCTGTTGAGTGAACCCTCATGCAACCAAGCGAGCTTTGTAGCGGTCAATAGCACCATCAGCTCGACGCTTGATTTTATACACCCATTGACAACCAACCACATTCATAGAAAGACTAAACAATACCAAGGACCAAGTACCATTGGCATGTAAGGCTCCAATTTCAGACTTTATGGCAATTTGCCAACACAAAAAACAATCAACTTCTTTAAAATTCAGAGGCTCAAGATCATAAGGAGATGTTACTCGTGAGGTTGAAGATAATAAAGAGGTAGAGACCGAAATTGATGTTCACAGTCCTGTGCTGTTTGGGACGCAACACCATGTGATGCTGTTATGATGCTGGGGGAGCAGGAGACCTGATAGGTAAGGGCTGTTATGAAAGAGAATAGCTGGAGAGATCAACACATAGATCCAGGCTTGGAGGAGACAAAGTAGAAAGTTGGGATGGAGAGGAATCCCTGATGGCAAGGTTGGAGAGACAACAGTATAAAGGTAATCAGATGTAGACAAGTCCGACGCTGCAAAACCTGAACCTACAAAATGATCAAAAGACATAAATACAAATTGTGGTAAGGGGACCGAGGGGTTAGTGGGGAAATTTTATAGGGCTAATGAGTTTGGTGATGGAAAGTAGTGAGGGAAGAGAGGTGGGAGAAAAGGCTAGGCGGAAAGGTAGTTCTAGTGGATGCAGAATTATAGACAGAGTTAAGAAAAGGAAAAGACTGTTCATGAAATCGTACATGACAGGAGATGTAGATATAATTAGAAGACAAATCAAGACAACGATAGCCTAGATGAGATGAACTATAGCCTAGAAACATGCATGGAGTGGAGTGATAGTCTAACTTATGAGCATTATATAAGGTCAAAGAAAAGGAAAGCATAAACATTCGAAAATACATAAGAAAGCGTAATCAGGCGATTGATGAAACAAGCATTCAAAGGGCGACTTGTTTCATAAGACAGGTGTCGACATGCAATTAATGAGATAAATAAAGGTTTCAAATGCAAAATTCTAGAATTTTAGAGTTGCCCTACAATGACCAAGAAGTGTAAGACTAGTTTTGACAATATGATGGTGATGATGCACAACAATACCATTTTGTTCATGTATACATGGGCATATTGAGCGATGATAAATACCAATATTTTTGAAAAATGAATTTAATTCACAATATTCACCACCCCAATTAGTTTGAACAGATTTGATTTTGCGAGAGAACTGTCATTCAACAAAGACTTGAAATTGATGAAACACATTGAATAGATCAGATTTGATGACAATAGGATAAAACCAAATAAATTTTGCATGTGCATCCACAAAATGACAAAATATCAAAAGATAACATAGGGGCAAGGCCTTGAACATCACTAAAAATAAATTTAAGAGGAGCAAATGTTTTGTGACCTGTAGGTCCTAATGAAAAACGAGACGATTTTCCTAACAGACACGCTGGACACTGAAAGTTTAAATGACAAGAAGTACATACAACTTTTTTATTTGACGTTAAGAGACTCAGAATACATAAGCTTGAGTGACCATATCGATGATGCTAAATATCAACAAAAGTAGGCAAGCTAGCAAATAGAAAAGCTTGGGGTATAAATATGGTAGAAGACTCTGAAAGGACATACAGGCCATCTATACTCTATCTGGAAAGAAGAACTTCCTTATTTATGAGATCATTGACATAGAAAATAGAGGAGTGAAATTAAAAAAAGACAATTTTCACGATAAAATTGTTGAAAAGATATGAATTGTTTTTTAAATTGCGGAACATGTATTATGTTAGACAAAGTAAAGGCTCATTTCGGAGTATGTAAGATATTATAGGCTGTATTAGATATAACAAGTCTCTTACCATCACCAACATGCAATTGATCATTATCGAGATAGGGTTTTGCATATGTCATACTGGTAATGTCTGGAGTAACATGTTGATTCGCACCTATGCCAGGAAACCAAGTGATAGAATTTGTTGCTAAAGCATCACTAAAGGAGAAGGTGGTCGAGGATTGATTCCCATGATGCACATGATGTGAACACTGCTGTGCTGAATGACCAACCTTGTTACAAAGCTGACATCTGATCTGTCGTGGCCACTGATTTGTGGTTGTTGATCGATGTTGCTGCCAATTGCCACCATAGCCATGATTTTGCTTCCCAGAAGAACCACCACTATTTCCATGAAAAGTCTGACCACTAAACTGATTGAAGTTGCTTCGAGGGTTTCTCTAGCCACCATGCCTTCCTCTACCTGATGAGGAGAGGAATCACTACCATTAAATCCTGAAAAACCACATTGAGTAGCAAAAGTAGAGGGAGGTTTCGTAGGTGTGGGTAGCAGCGGTGTAACAATCTGAATTGATAGAAGAGAGCTCTTATGTAAAAACTCATGTATAGACAAGTCACTATGGAGCTCAGAATAAGGAAGAGGCTCAACTTTGGTCGATAAACTTGTAACCAAATCAAAAAATTCACCATGATGGCCCCAAAAAATGTATAGGTTGAAATTAGTAAGGGACATACGTCTGCCTGTTGTGGCTAATTCATCAAATAATCCCTTAGCTTTTTACAGGTAGAGGATGACAATATCATCACCTTATTGAAGATCCTAAAAAGAGCCATGCAATTGTATAATCCAAGAGTTGGATGGAGAGGCAAGAACATGTTTTAAGGTGCTCTAAACACAAGATGGAGAACATCTATTGAAATTGAGGAAAGGAAAGCATTGAGGATGAGTTGGTCTTGCTGTTTCCATGTTAGAAACACTTGGGAAGGACCAAAACTGAAATTGGTAGAGGAAACAAAAAGATTACTGGACAGGTCGTGCAGAGAGGGGCATGGAGTTGAGCCATCGACAAACGAGAAGACTCCTTGGCCAATATGATATGGCTTCATCTGCATACGCCAAAATTGTAACATCCCCATTTCCAGGACTAACACATTAATCTTAAAAAGGGAGAAACATGGTAAATTGTTTTCTTGCATTCATACAAAGTTTGCTGAAATTTCTGCTGAAATTTTGGTAGAGTCTCTCCTATACCAGGAGGTCCTAAGTTATCGACAAGTCACTTATACAATGACAATGAGGTGAATGCAACATGTGCATGATACTGCAAAGGCAAGCTCCCGTTTTTCCTTTATGTACTATGAGGTTAACATATAGTGTTGTAAGATGTGTGGGTCTTTTATGTCCTAACCTGGTCACAGATGTTCTTTCACTTGCTACGCATACTAAAGAGGATGGGGTGTGATTTTTGCTTCAAATGCATATGGTCTTGAGAACTTGATTGCATGTCCAAAGGTCATGTTAAGACCTTGCCTAAGATGAATTATGAGCTTATACCTATGATGTATTCTCGATATTAAAAGAAACAAATACAAAAATATGTTTTGGCTCTAAAATGGCTAGACTTAACCCATAAAGCCATGGTTCTCTCTACTGGGATAGACCTACTTTAAGCAATAGACAAATCAATGATTAGAAAAGAATATGGTATCTTAGTAATAATCAGACAAATAAACAATACAACTCATCTTAGGTATAATGTATTAGGGGTGATAATGTCCACCCTATACACAATATGTTTCCTTGTCCAGACTCTAAAGATCAATTAGGGTTTCCAGTAACCAAGATACACGATTGAAACTCTAAGCATTTTTTATTTATAAAGGACAAGAAGTCCATGTTCTTTCCGCACAACACCAAAGTCCTGATCTAGGAGAATGATCGCAATGATGCCACACCCATGCTACATTCAACATTGTACTTTCCATAAGTTATCCTTTCTATTTTTCAATTACTCTTATCCAAATAATGTGTTACCCTCTCAACATTCTTCAAAGTCAACATGTACTTCTACTAATTGATCTATGAATGTGGTGGGCTGTAAATGAGTATACAAGATTAAACGTATGGAAGATGGGAATTTTGAGCACTACAAAGCATGTTTGGTAACCAAAGGCTATTATCAACAAAAAAGAGATTGATTTTCAAGAGACATTTAGTCTAGTGGCGAAGCCTCGCACTATTCAGACAATGCTCGATATTGGTGATACTTGAGGTTGGTCGGGTTATTAGATTAATATATAAATATTGTTTTTTAATGAATTTCTTGATATAGATGTGTTTATAACCCAGCCTCCTGGCTTTATTGATCCTCAATCCCCAAACCATATTCACAAACTAAAACATTTTCTTTATGCTATAAAACAAGCATCTCGTG
>Ga0325414_1008644_pt1 | contig 10787 bp, 8 predicted proteins | sample PopdelMetagenome_8_FD_206183 | JGI IMG/M metagenome (GOLD analysis project Ga0325414, IMG submission 206183) | Populus deltoides microbial communities from Bellville, Georgia, United States - Leaf-PdKOR-R3 | ecosystem: Host-associated > Plants > Phyllosphere > Phylloplane/Leaf | place: USA...
AAAACACCAAACCCATCCCTCTTTTTTTTTTTTTTTTTTTTTTTTTTTTTTTTGCTCGAGTGAAGAATTAAGACTATTTCACGTTCAATTAATTAATGATATAACATGAAATTCAAGCAGAAAACCAGTTAAAGTTCTAAGAAACCTAAAATCCAGTTCAACTTAACCTCTCATCGAAGACATCACCGTATTCCCATGCAAACCCGAGTCGTTCAAAACCAACGCCGGTTATCGAAACTTACCGGAGAAGCACGTAGTTCTTCTTCAAGAATAGTATAAAACAAGCCGACATCCATTGACAAGTCCTCCTCCTCTCCATCTCCAGTATTACCATCACCAACGGCCATGATTTCACCACCTGGCATCATACTCCTCGTGCTCCCGCCCGCCATTATAATGATCGTCAACACAACTTACAAAAACAAACGGAAGGAAAAAACCCTAAAAGTGAATAGAATTCAATTCAATTCTTTTTAAAGGAGAAATCCAAATCCAAATCCAAATCCAAGTTGTAACTGTTTTTGAGAGAGGTAGGGGGGAAATTACAGCGAAGTTTCGGGTTGGGGTTTTAGTGTTTTTATGGCGTGTGTTGTGGTTTGTGGACTTTTTCATGATCCGAAACGGAAAGACTGAAAAGAAGATAAAAATGTGTAGAAATAGAATAGAATAAAAAAAAAAAAGGTAAAGGAATTCTCGTGAAGAATGCAAGTGGCGCGGGTTTAAATATAGGGAGACGAAGGCCTGAGGTGGGGGCGGTGCGTAGGTTAACGACTTTTTCTTTTTTTTTTCTTTTTTTTTTAATAATAACATTTTGTTTCTGGTGATAGAAATAAATCAATAATTGCGTGTTAGCTGGGGATGGGAAAGTGAAGGCGTGACGGTGGCTTTGGGTTGGTTATTCTCGTTTGGCTGGTCGTTTTCACATCCGACGGGGATCGTGCTGCTCGGGGATGGTTAATTGTTTTATCTCGTCCCTCTAGTTCTCATTCGACGGGGACCGTGCTGCTCGGTAATGTAATTTTAACATATCATGTATAATTAATGGACTTTATACTTATCCTGTGATTCTTCCTTTTGTAAGCTCTGTGGATGTTTGAATTTAGTATCAATTTTACTTAAACCTGTTTATCTTTCTTTTTTTATTTGTTTTATGATTTATGTTTTTAATTATACACTCATTAATTTTATATATATATATATATATATATAAAAAGTGATTGATAATTTAGTATGATTTGGATATAAAAAAAAAAAAACTATGTTCAAATTTTGGTAGAATATTAATATGAATTAAAAAAAATACTCTAATTTCATTGTATATATAACGACCCTAAATTTTAAATAATTTTTCATTTGGAATTCAGAATCCTAAGGAATATATATATATATATATATATATATATATTGTTAAAAACTTGACAAAATCTTCCCTGTAAATAATCTACCCCAGGATATTGATAATTTCAACACAACATCAATCAAATTTTTATCAACGGTCCAACCAGTCTGGACTTGATCAATAATCTAATAGTCAATATTTTTACGCATTCTCACTTTTAACAATTTAAAGAAAATACATACTAGCTAATTAAAAAAACAATTAAATTAATTTCATACAACAATTAAATTCATACATCTTAAAATCCTAATTCATAACATATTTAATTAAAATACAAAGGACATTTATTAATTATTTACATCCATTACCATGCACATAAATAAATGCATATTAAATTAAAAGTTAGCATAACTAGTCTATTTAAGATTCATTAGTATTACAAAAATTATATTTATATAATCATGTTTTGAAGAACTATATGTGCCAAAAAATATATTATGAAACTAATATGATGCACGATATTACGATGAACCTACACAATTATTTATAAAACAAAACATAATTAATTTAAAATAATTTAATTAACATTTCATATCACTGCAAATATTTTAACCACACATTTTACTTCGAGATCAAAAATTTAATATCATCTATATCTCATTCCCATAACACCTCCCAAACCAGGAAACTTACTAACTATCTGTCCATTCACAAGATACCAGCCGCAACCCATGAAAATTGGCCAATCATTCGCCCATTCACATGGCATTAGCCCCACACCAGGATAACTGGCCAATCATTTTTCATACAAACAATTTAATACAACAAAATCTACAGCATAACATTCAAAAGTTACATTTAGCAAGGTCATGATTAAATTTCAAAACTAAAAATTCAAGATGTTAGGCACCAACCTGGTGCTTACACCCCCTCTAGCTGGTGAAGAAATATAAATTTTTTGTAATTTGTTAATTTCTTTTCATATATCATTATCCACTCTCTGCTTATTTCATATATTCTAATTTCACATAACACCAACAATTTGATTTAATTCCCAACATTATGCTTACATTCATAAAATAAATTAGAATGCTTATATTCTCCATTCAGCAACTTCAATTAAACTTCTTTCAAATATATAGACACTATTATAACTCACATACTAATAAAATTAACATCAATTATTAATCAAATTTTATCTTCCTAATTTTATTTTATTTTTTTGTCAAAACCCCTCAAGAAAAAGGGATTAGTTTTTCTCTCTCTTATATTTCACAAATTGAAACATTACCCATTATTATTTCGTATATTTAGATATTAATTCATCACAACTTCATGAATTAACATACACCAAAATCACAACTCACATCACAATTATTACTAACACAAGCAATAAATCATCACACACCAAAAATATATAATTTAATCAGGAGAAGGGATTTTATCGCCTTCCAACTCAAAGAAGTAAAGGATTGAAAGCTTTGAAATCACCTCAAAAAATTCTTTTCTCCTCCATGTTTCTCTTTATCAATGGCGTACCTCTCGAAGAACAAATTCATTGATTTTTTTACGTTAAAGAATAATATAAATCATATTTTAAGAGCTCATCTAACAGTTTAAGCTATTTGGGTCGAGATAATTATTTGACATGGTATCAGAGCCTTGAAGATCAAGCGGTCATGAGTTCGAATCTCATAATCCCTATTTATTTGATAAAAATTAAATACATTGTAGTGTGGGCTTGTATAAGTTTTAAGCTTAAAGGGCTTTCACTTGAGAGATGTGTTAAAGAATAATATAAATTATATATTGGAACATCATCTAACAGTTTAAGCTATTGGATTAAGATAATTATTTGACACTTTGCAATTCCCTTGCTTAAATCCTCTCGTAGTAGACTATAATCACTCTATCTATCCCTTTTTCTTTTTTTTTTTATGAATTTTAGGTGTTTGTTGGTGGATTTTTCACTCAATATCCACCCATCTCTCAAAATCTAGAACGGTCGGCCACATTGGCCCATTTTCAACACTATTCATGCTTGAATATTAATACTTTTCCTCTGTTTTTTTTCACTTATAAACCTCTTTTTATTTTTGAACAATTAAGCCCATTTATTCTCTCATGTTTTCATATAATGTTTTTTTCAAATTTTTGATTTATTCAATTTTATCCTTATCCATCATTAAACTTCTCAAATAAAAATTTATATCGAATCAATTACTACCACTACTACTATTATTTTTTTATTTTACCAAAAATCTAACCGATTCATAGGAATTTTACCCGGAATTTATAGTATATGCATTATGTGTGTGTGCAATTGTGCTGAAAATTAGGATATACAATTCTTGGGTAAAAAACTGTTCAAAATGTAAAGGAAACATGTGTTAATCCTGCTCAAATCAACACAGAGCATGTCTAGCTTAAAATCATGAAAAATATTTTGTCATTAATTCTGGTTTTAAGAGTTGATTCTAAGCCTAAATTATATAGCTGTAAATTGTAACGGTAGCATAGAATTAGCTTCATCATTTACAGGTTTTCTATTTTACACTCTCAATTACTCTATATATAACACAGACCTTCTATCAAATAAAGTAAGAGGGAAATTTCATTTATTGTAATAACAAGATATATCTGCTTCTGTTATATGGTATTAGAGCTACCAATCTCTAACGAGTCACAGATTCAAATCGCCACCATGAGCTCCTCCGATCAAAATCCAAATTTTACTCTCAACACCCAACCTCCTTCCACAGCAGATAAGCCATTAATTACCCTCAACATCACAACACAAATCAATGAAAAGCTTACTCCCTCCACCTTCCCTTAATGGCGTGCATAATTTGAAGCTCTCCTTATTGGTTATGATCTACTCAACTACGTTGAAGGCACCATTCAGTGTCCCTCATCTGCAGGTATAGCAGTTGATGAGCTGCGCAAGACCCACTGGGTTTGACAGGATAAGCTTATCCTGAGTGCTATTTTAGCCTCCACATCTCCTTCAATTACTCCACTTATTGCTGCAGCAAAGACTTCCCATAAAGCTTGGAAAAAACTAAAAAACCTATATGCTAGCAGATCCAGAACTCGTGATATGCAGTTAAAGGAAGAACTCACTTTAATCCAGAGTGGAAATCGGTCAATTCTAAAATATCTTCATACTGTGAAGGCCTTGGCTGATGAAATAGCCATTATCGATCATTCAATTTCAGATGATGACCTAACCCTTTATGTGTTGAATGGCTTAGGTCCAAGTTTTCAGGAGATTGCAGCACCGATTCGAACCAGAGAATTATCATTGACTTTTGAAGAGCTGCATGATCTTCTAGTTGGACATGAAGCATATTTGAGGCGGCTGGAAACTGCAACGCAACAATTGGTTACCTCTACCAATTTCATGAAGATGAAACAGTATGCTCAAAGAGGAAATAAATCGTGGTCATCTAACAATTACTCTAATACACGTGGACATCAAAGTTATCACTCAGGCCGAAACAATATTCAACATGATGGATATCAATCCAACAACTATTCTAGCAGGTCAAATAATTTTAATAGGCGGTCCCAGCCAAAATGTTAAATTTGTGACCAATTAGGCCATACTGCTAAGTTATGTCCTCAATATCACTCGCAGAATGCCTCTGCCAATTGTGCCACAACTTCTACTGGAAAAGATAAAACTTGGTTGCTTGATACAACTACCTCTCATAATATCATGGGTGATATTTCTAATTTATCTATTCATTCTGAATATGATGGGACTGATGAAGTAATTCTCGGTAATGGTTCAGGTTTGCCAGTTTCACACATTGGCTCCTTGGTTTTACACTCACTTCATCACACTTTTACATTATGTGATACTATTTGTGTTCCTAATCTTTGCAAAAATTTGATTTCTGTTCATCATCTCACCAAACAAAATAATGTCTTTGTTGAATTTCACCCATTTTACTTTTTTGTGAAGGACGAGATCACAGGGACGATTCTACTAAAAGGAGCATGTAACAATGGCATTTACACCTTCCCCACCTCAATGACGGCGTCCGAAAAGGTTGTTTATATGCATGAACGAACTTCTATTGATGGATGGCACAAGCGTCTTGGGCATCCTACCCTTAAAATTGTCCATCATCTTGTTAAGAATTTTTCTCTCCCTACTTCATCCACCAACAAGTTCTCTTCATTATGTCATTCATGTTCTATTAATAAAGCCCATCAACAACCTTTTCATGCAAATAATCTTCACGGTTATGAACCCTTTGAATTAATATATACAGATGTGTGGGGTCTTGCAAATTATACTGCCATTGAGGGATCAAAATATTACCTTATTTTTGTTGATCATTACACAAAATATATATGGTTCTATCCAATGGTCACAAAATCAAGTGTTTCTATAATTTTTCCACATTTCAAAAAGTTCGTTGAAACCCGTTTTCAAAAATTCATCAAAACACTATACTCCAACAATGGTGATGAGTTTATAGCTTTAAAATCCTATCTTTTACATCATGGCATATCTCACTACACCACTGCTCCATACACTCCCCAACAAAATGGTGTCTCCAAACGTCGTCATCGTCATCTTGTTGAGACCGGCCTTACGCTTCTTCATGATGCACACCTTGATTTTTCTTACTAGCCCTATGCTTTTCAAATCGCATCTTATCTCATAAACAGACAACCCACCCCTCTTCTTCAGGGCAAATCCCCTTTTAAAGTTCTTTTTGGTAAACCACCAAACTACTTAAAATTAAAAAAATTTAGTTGCATTTGTTATCCGCTAACACGACCCTATAATTCAAATAAAATGCAACCAAAATCAAAAGCTTGTCTTTTTCTCGGTTATTCCAAAACTCATAATGCATACTAGTGCTTTGACCCTCAAACCAAAAAATTATTTCTCTCCCGCCATGTGCTATTTGATGAACATCACCAGCACATCACCCCTCTCATCCTGTATCTTCAGTGTCATAATAGTCATCTCCAGCGGCTCCCAATCGTCTTCCTCTTTTTGATGCCCAGCTAACTACAGTGCCTCCATTAGTGCTGTCCGGATCACCTGCCTCATTGATCTCTCAGGAAGGTTTACCTGTCATTGTTGCATCCCCCTCAGGTAATTTTGAACCATGTGTCTCTTTACTTCCTACTCCTTTGCCAACCCATCATTCCAGCATCACTCAACCGCATCTTTCTTCACTTCCACCTCCAAATCGAACTAGTCCTGCATTATCTTTGTCATCATCATGCCCTATTGATACACATCTACCTCCCGATCCTCATCTCCAAAACTCCAACTTCACATATCCAACCCACCGAACTCACACCATGACCACCAGATCAATTAACAGAATTTTCAAACCCAAACAAGTTCATACAATATCCAAGCATTCCCTTCCTCCAATCCTAGAACCAACGAGTGTAAACCAAGCCATTTCTCATCATCGCTGGCATGAAGCTATGTCTACAGAGCTTACTGCTCTGATGAAACATGGGACTTGGGATCTCGTTTTGCCACCTTCACGTTGCAAGCCCGTGGGATGTAAATGGGTATTCTGGGTAAAAAGGAAAGCTAATGGTTCAGTGGAAAGATTTAAGGCCCGCTTGGTTGCCATGGGCTATAATCAACGTCCTTGTGTTGATTACAAACAAACTTTCAGCCCTGTAGTTGAGCCAGCCACCATTAGAACTATATTGTCACTTGCAGTAATGCATTCGTGGGATTTGCGGCAGCTAGATGTTAACAACGCTTTTCTAAATGGTGAACTGACTGAGATTTTTTTTATGGTGCAACCATCGGGGTTCAAGGATTTGTCTAAACCTGACCATGTTTGCAGGTTAAAGAAGGCGATTTATGGTCTTAAACAAGCCTCACGGGCTTGGTACACAGCACTAAAAACTGCCATTCTTCTTTTTTTGTTTACAGCCAAGGATCAAATCTCTGTTATCTCCTTGTATATGTTGATGATCTTGTTATTACTGGAAATAATACTCTTCTTGTGGCTCAGATTATTCAGCAGCTGGGTGATATGTTCTCTCTCAAAGATATGGGTCCTCTTCATTTTTTTTCAAGGGGTTGAGGTGATTCCTACCCGCACTGGTTTATTTCTCTCCCAACATAAATATATTCGAGAACTGTTAGCCAGCACTTCTATGAGTGGTGCTAAGGATGTCTCTACTCCTCTCTCGACCACAACATCTCTTTAGTTAGTTGATGGCTCTGCTGCTGTAGACAGTTCAGAATTTCGCAGCATCATTGGCCGCCTTTAATACCTCTCATTAACACGTCCTGACATCTCATTTGCAGTCAACAAGCTTTCTCAATTTATGCGCAAGCCCACTACCAATCACATGGCAGCCATTAAACGCCTTCTTCGCTACTTAAAACAGACAATTTTTCATGGCATTCACCTTCAAAAATCTGGCCACCCAGTGTTAAGAACATACTCTGATGCTGATTGGGCTGGCAATGTGGATGATCATACTTCCACCTATGTATATATTAGTTTCTTGGGCTCTAATCCCATTTCTTGGAGCTCCAAGAAACAAAGAGCAATTGTCTGATCCACAACAGAAGCTGAATACAAGGCACTTGTTACCGCTGCCTCATAGACAATGTGGTTGTCCACGCTTTTAAAGGATCTTGCATTCCCAGTGCCAGAATCCCCTCATCTCCTCTGTGACAACCTTGGAGCTACATATCTCAGCTTCAACCCGATCAATCATTCGCGCATGAAGCACATTCAAATTGACCTCCATTTTGTGCATGACCTGGTGCAAAAAAATCATCTTCAAGTAAGACATGTCCACACTAATGACCAATTAGCTGATTTGTTAACAAAACTGTTATCCAAACAGCGCAAAGCATTGCTTCGTAACAAGATTAGTCTTGCTGATGGAAGCTCAATCTTGCGGGATGTGTAAAGGAAGCATGTGTTAATCCTACTCAAATCAACACAGAGCATGTCTAGCCTAAAATCATGGAAAATATTCTATCATTAATTCTGGTTTTAAGAGCTGATTCTAATCCTAAATTATATAGCTGTAAATTGTAACGGTAGCATAGAATTAGCTTCATCATTTAAAGGTTTCCTATTTTACACTCTCAATTACTCTGTATATAACACAGACCTTCTATCAAATAAAGCAAGAGGGAAATTTCATTCATTGCAATCATAAGATATATATGCTTCTGTTATACAAAATAGGTTTTTTTGGCTAAAAATTATGAGATCTGACTTTCTAGCCACCTAAAATGACCAACAAGCAAACTAGAGATGATGCGTTGTTTAGTCGTTTTAAGAAAAATGTTGGTTGTACGTCCAATCAAGCAAAAAAAATTAAATGAATTATGCGTATGCCCTCGATCTTGGGTCCAGGGTGTGTGTGTGTATATATATTATCATGTGTTCTTTTTGTATGACCCTTTGTGATTTTTTTATTTTTATGTTTGATCCGAGTTAATTATAATTAAATGGGAGAAATTATGTTTAGATATTATTTTATTAGATATCAATCAATTCTGTTTTTTTTTTTTTGACGAGATTCTTGCTTTTTATGATGTTTTTTTTAAAAAAAAACATTGTTAAAATAATGACTTTATAGTAAAAAAAATAATCTTATTGCTATATAGTTAAATAAAAATAATAAAAAAAGTAACTTGAAATAAAATATATATATAATTTTTCAGAAGCGCACCACTCGCAAGCACACTTTAAATATAGAGAGCATTTCAGCAACAATTTTTTTTTAATCAAAATAAATAGCTAAACTCATCTCATTCGACTTCTCTCTCTTTCCTCTTGCTTTGCGAAAAGAACAAAGGATAAAAGGCAATAGAAACAAACTTTGAAGACTAAAATAAAAAATATCACAAAAAAACTACCATAAAGTTCATAAAAATCAGAAAAATAAAAAAAATTGTGGACTGAATGAACAGTAAAATATGTACGTGCGAACACTACAATGAACAGTTATAAATAATAATACACCCTCGCCAATATTCAAGGTTTAATTTAATTTAACTAATATTAGCAATTGATTTGAAATCAACATTGATTAAAAGAAAATGCGAGGCGTCATATTTCATAGAACACAAGCCCCCCCCCCCTCCCCACGTTATGATTATTTTTTATATTAATATATTAAAATAATATAAAAACATAAAAATAAATTTTTTAATAAAATAAATTTAAAAATTTTAAAAAATACCATCTACACCATATTTCTAAACATGTTTTATATATATTAAAGTTAAACAATTCAAAATTAAATAAATAAAAAGTACAACATAAAAAAGGAAAAAAAAAGCTAGAATTTCATTGATTATTTTATTTTAAAGTTCTTCTGTAAATCTAAATATGAATAAATTATATATAAGCTAAGCTAAAATTACTACTATACCCTTAATTGAGTAAAATAAAAAGTTTCGAGGGTGAGAAAAATAAGGATTTATCAACTAAAATAAGTTTCTGAAACATCTCCCGTGACAAGCTTTTGCCTGGGAATCCAAAGTATAGAAAATAAATCTTTACTCTATTTTTCTCAACTTTACTTGCAGTGTCGTAATGAAGTAAAATAAGTAAAGTAATGTGATTATAAAACTCTCTAAAATTAAAGATGTCTTTATCTTGAGTTTGGTAAGGATTCATTTTAGTGGTTCAAGATTCCTGCACATAATTTTTTTTAAATAAAGGCAAGCAAAGAGGATTTAATTAGTAAAAAAAAAACTTAAAGTCCCCAATCTATGAATAAAATAGATCGAAAATGGCGGGGGAATGGAATCATGGACGGGAACGTCAAGGCTTGCCTTTACATGGGAGGTAAGATACACGCAACATATAATCATAGTTATTATTATTATTATTATTATTTTGGATAATCATAGTTATTATACTCACCGGTGTAGTAGATTAATTCGATGGTACAATCTGATGAATATTGATTTAACTAGATTTAGGTTCTTTAATGGATTTGACTTTGATTTGGTTAACTTAAATAAACTTGGTAAAATTTAATTGGATTAACTTTAAAAAATAAAAAAATTCTAAAATAATATTATTTAGATAAAAGAATTAATCATGGCTAACTTATGATAATTTAATGAACCATGGACTTATTGTCTGTTTTGAAGTGTGCTAGATATTCTATTTTAAAGTGTTTTTATTTAAAAATATATTAAAATAATAATTTTTAATATCAGTATATTAAAACAATATAAAACATTAAAAAATTCAATTTAATTAAGAAAATAAAATTTTAACGAAGCAACATCAGACATTTCTTACTTATTTCAAATTTTAAACAAAGCAATATGGTATAAACCATGCTTCCTTAAATTTTAAATATTTTGTTAAAAAATATATTTTTAATGTTTTATATTGTTTTGATGTGTTGATATTAAAAATATTTTTTAAAAAATAAAAAATATATTACACTAATA
>Ga0325414_1008647_pt1 | contig 10785 bp, 3 predicted proteins | sample PopdelMetagenome_8_FD_206183 | JGI IMG/M metagenome (GOLD analysis project Ga0325414, IMG submission 206183) | Populus deltoides microbial communities from Bellville, Georgia, United States - Leaf-PdKOR-R3 | ecosystem: Host-associated > Plants > Phyllosphere > Phylloplane/Leaf | place: USA...
TTGAGCTGTTTAACTTGTAAATATCTCTTTCCAAAGTCTCGAATCATTGCAGAGGTGCCGAGCTTGCCACATCACTCTTGGAACCTGTCATCAATCAGTGATCAGTCTTGATATAATGGACACTGAGTGTTACTGCCTTCTCTTGGTTTATTTATTTATTTATTTTTATTAATATGGTGTTCGAGCAAAATATATCGTCCTTTCAGTAATGGTGAGATTCATCAAAATTTAAAAAATAACTATGCATAAAACCTAGTAAAAAAAAAACGTAACACAATACCAAGCTGTGTTGTTGTATTAAAAATCTCTATTCTCGCCCCCAATAAAACTGTTACTCTATCCTATGGGTACAGTCTGCAGTTGAGACTTAGGATTTCGACTGCAGATTATGTTTAAACCCTGGAAAGGATTTGAGTTTTCTACTTGAAGTTTAAACCCAGAAAAAAGATGGGATGAAATTTTTAGGGGGGGGGGGGGGTTGAGAGAGAGCTACCCTTCAAGAACTCAAGTTTTCGTTGATCTCAAAAAGGGATAAAAATAAAATTGTGCCTGAACATGGCTTCATGATTATTATAATCATTTTGAAATGCAAAATTCGCTCTCTAAAAAATTCTCAACACATCATAAACTGCATAATAGCCTATATGCCACAATTTTCTTTCGCCATGCTTGCTCTATATTATATTCAATATCGAGCTGATAAGATTGTCATATGTATAGCGTATTGCCGTGTAAATTGTAAAGTCCAGGACTGAGATGTGTTTATCCTAAATTGCAAGAATCCCAGTTGAGAAGATGGGGCTTGTTTTGAAAGGCGAGCTTGAAACATCTGAAGATCTCGCAACTTCTGATCTGCACTGTTCTTTGCGCTCGTCTATCATTATTTGACTCGAACGACACTCCACGCTGCAGAATGCTTTCTCTCCCCTGTAAACAGGTAAGAACACAAACGTTTAATTTCATGCTTCAATTCCAGTCTTGAAACCCATGTAAAGAATACACCTGCAAATAACTTCTAAAGAAAACTTCAAGGAGCCGGAAGAAAAATTGGTGTACCTGTAGATGTAGATGTCTCTGCCATAGAGTTTTTTCCTGCACAAGTGGCATGAACTCAGAAAATCTGAAGTGGGATATACGGGAACATCGTCTACAAGTCTGGCAGGAAATCCCTTAGGAACAGAAGTACATCCCATGTTCTCACATCTTCTATCATGCCCTCGTTTTCCATGTTCATCTCCATCATAGTAAGCCTTCGTGAATGATTGATTAGGAGCATGGATTGTGACATATGTATAGTCTTCCAAGCTCTTCATATCCATTTCCTCAAAACCACAGTTAAGCATCTCACAATCTTTACCTGAATTAACTGGAATTGGATTTGATCTATTCAAATTTGACCTGCAAACAGCATACTTGGCCAAAACTTCATGCCCCGCATCAGTATTAGAAGGCTTGTCAAGGGCTGCAACAATACCCAATCCAACCCCACCGAGATCATGATAATTCTTTAGACCTTTTGGTGACTGGTTTATGTAGTCCAGTGGACTTCTAGGACTGGTGTTAGCATCCATGAACTTGGCTCGGGTGCCTGAGACCAATAATTCCGACAATCTTCCGATCATAGGATTTGTTCTCTTGCCTAACATCTTTAAGATTAATGTAAATCTTTAAGAGAAAAAGATTTAGATGTTGGGGTGGTTTATAAAGGAAAAGGAAAATCACCCCAAATGATTTGATTTGATATCTTAGGCAAGTAGGCCTAGCTATGAGTTCTCTCTTTCCAATTTATTTTATTATTGTGGAGTAGGTGGACTTGGGGCCATGCTTTTTTGGAATTATATAATAATGATGGTTCAGTTCTGATTGTTTGCCAGGAAAGATCGACCCCACCAGTGAATTATTTCCCCCTTTTATTTTTATTTTCATTTTCTAGTTTAATAATAGAGATATTTTAAAATTATTTTGAATTCAACAATATCTCTCTCATATATTACTAGTCTTTTTTTTTAATTATTAAAAGCTGTATGATATTTTATTATTTTTTAATTTTTTTAAAATTAATTGTTTTCATATTTTAAAATTATTTTATTATACTGATATAAAATCAATAAAATATATTTTCGAATAAAAAAATCTCAGAAAAACACTACAGTATGCCTACAGCACACTTGTCAGGTGGGACCCACCACCAAGCATGAACTAATCTAATGATTGAGACTTCATCAAGCCCTCCAAAAAAAGATTCCAAGAAAAGTGAATACATCACATCACTGTCTGGGTCTCTGTAACGTGTCGAAAATCTTAAGGAAGAAAAGGGATGGGCAATTATTACCAACACCACCAACGGGCCCCCTGATTGGAGGCCACCGTACGAAGTGGTTTTCTTTTCCTTCCTATCTTTTCCGCTTGGAATTTACCCTCTCCCGCGTTCCTCTCTATTATTGAAATATTCTGATATTTTTTTTTTCACGATTTTGAGTTATTAATTAAAATTGAAAAAAATATATTTAAATTTATCTGTTGGATATTTTGTTGAATGCTTCGAGGGATGATGGATTTCGCCAAAACCGTGTGCTTGGATATACCGTGTAGTGGTGGCATAAATTTTTTGTTCACTAGAGAATAAAGATCTCACACCTTTTGAGTCCACTAATTGGAGAAAAAAAAGCATAATCTTTTGTAGATATTAAGGTACCAATTTGTTTTAATTATATATAAAAATAGTACCAATTTGTTTTAATTATTATATAAAAATAGTTGCAATTTGTTTTCTTGAGAAAGTTATTTTAACTTTAACTTGGACATTTAACATAGTTTTCAAAGACACGGAGATAGAACGAAATCTCATTTATTCCCTTAAGACAAGAGGAGCTCTGTTAGATTATATTCGTTTGAAAAAAGAAGTGATTTTAAGTGCAAGGGAATAACTAGAAGGTTCAATTTTATTCATGGTGGGATGCTCTACAAATTAAATTAATCAAAGTTATAAATTAGTTAGGATTTACATGATTATCAACTATTAAAAAATTTAAATTGTACTATAATGAGCTTATCCAGTATAAATAGCTCTTTATAGAATTAAAATTAGATATTTAGATAAAACTTATATATCATACGAATATAAATATAATATCAATAAATAAAAAAGATAGCCGACACCAGATATATAATTTTTTTAAATGCAATTTACCTTATTTAATTTATTCAATTTATCTTTTTTCTTTTTTAGTTTCGCTTTTATTTCCTTTCTTTTACAAACATTGATTTACCCTTTTTGTTTTATTTGTTTTCTTATCCATTTTCATCTATTCTCTTTTTTTTTTATTGGCTTTAACTGCAACAGATTCACTGTTTTTAATATAGTTATCAAACTCGATCTAGGGTTAACCCGGTCAAGAAGTCGAGTCTCGGGTTACACGGGTTGACCTGGCCCGGAAAAATTAAAAAAAAATATTTAAAGTTTTAATATTTCATATGAAAAAATTAAGAAACAATTTATGTGAATATAGGCTATACATGTTGTAAATAATGAAGTTTAAATGATTATTTTAAAAGGTTTTTTATCCCACATTTAAAAGATATTATGTTATTCTTTTAAGTTAAAGTATTTAAATCAAAAAAGTTTTTTTATTCCATATTAAAAAAGCATAATTTTTTTCTTGTGAACATAGAGTATATATACTAAAAAGTTTTAAATCCTATACTGAAAAAATAACTTGTGAACATAAAGTATATATACTAAAGAGTTTCAAATCTCATATTGAAAAATAAAACATTCTTCTAGTATTTATATAGTGAACTTTAAAAAGGGTTAATAACCAACTTAAAAATATAAAAAAAAGGGGTCTCTGGTTAGAAAAAAAATATTTGAAAAAAAAAATCTCTACTGGGTTTTGCTAGGTCGCTCGGGTCACGGGTCGACTCGACAGGTTGATTGGGTTTTTTTGCTCTTGTCGGTCTTTCACATTACCTGGATCGGTCCAGCCACCGGTTCGACCTACTGGGCCGGTCTGAGTTTAATAACTATGATTTTTAAGATTTAAAATCTTGAGAAACCTATACTCTGTTTGATTTTACAAGACTACTATATGTCTCCGCTAAGGATTAAATTCCTAACTTTAGATACTCCTTAAAGAAATGAATGATAGATAACATATTGGTAGGAGAATTAATGATTGGTTAATCGACTTGTCAACAATCGATCACACAATTATATGTTAGATCAACAGATTGACACATGAGCAGAATGACACTACACTTTTTTTTTTTAAGGAAAAAGTTATGATAGAATACGTTTTTTTAACTTGATGAAATGGGCAGAATGACTACCATGCCAAATATATGTTTTACATCTTTTATGCAAAAATATTTGGTTTTCATGAGGTCTTATTAATTGTTGCCAATATGGACCTAAGGAATTGCTTAATAAAAGTAATAATACCTTTTCATAACCTAAAAGGAAAAAGATCAGATCTGTGAACCCAGAGTTAGCTAGTTCTTCCTAAAATGCATTGAGGCACAATAGCTAACCAAACATTTTAGTGTGAGCCATAAGAGTGGTATAAAATTGAGGCAAATTTTGAAACTATACATGTCATTGTCGATCAACCTAATCATATTCAGAATGAGATAAGATAGAATCGACCTTCCACATACACACTCAAGGGAGAAAAATACTAGGGTACATTCCCATGATTTACACTCCAATAGTGATGTATTACATATGTAAGTGTGGTTATGTCATCTCTATTTTTAAAAAAATAAAAATCACATTTTCAACTCTAAATTAAAATTCTAACTTGTGGGCATGCTCTTTTTTTTCCGTCAGTTTTCAAGTGAAAAAAGCGTTTTAAAGAGAGGTTCTCAATTGAAAATTGCCTAATTTTTTTTTTCTATGAGAGTTACAAATACAAAACTATTTATTTGGATTGTTATGATGTTGAATGGAGTTTTTTGCATATAAATTCTCCAATAATGAATTTTTGGTGTAGCACCTTTGGTTCAAAACTTAAAATACTTGGTCTACACATGGTTTTATTTTTTTATTTTACATTTTAACCAATTTAATTTTCTTTTAAGTTTTAAAGTTCTTCTCAAATTTAAAGTTTGAATTCGGTTTATTTGACAATATACATGATTGCTATGATTTGCACCTATATATCGATGTCTTGTCTATATTTATATGTTGTTAGATCCGTGTCATGTTTCTTTTTAGTTTAAAGTTATGTTATGCAGTAAAAGAAAAATGTCTTAAATGTGAAACCAACACCTAGTCTTAAAATTAGAACCCTATTTGCTTGTTTAATAAAATGTTAGTCTGCTTATATGTTTGTTTTTGTTTTTATTTTTACATTATCGATTCATAAGGCCACCATATTTTCAAGGAAGTGGTTTAATTTTTTTTTTGTATTATCTATTTATTTATCTCGTAAGTGTCCCTTGGTTATCATGTTTCTCAATATTGTAACCCTTGATTATAATGTTCCTCAGTTATTTGGTCCCTCAATAATGATGTTTTTCTATAATTATAACATGGATAGATAAATATATAACATTTTGTTTTATTTTATACTAATTAATATTTTTAACTCCTTGATTTTGATTTGTGTACCTAGATTAGCATGTTCGAGGGTGTCACCAATAATACTCATTTGACCAGTTATGTCAATTTTTCATCTAGCTATAGTTTAGTTAGTTAGGTCACTTATAAGGTGACTTTATTTATTTTTGTTATCTATTAAGATTTTAACATTTGATATATTTATAAATATTATTTTTTATGTACTTTTCATTTAACATGTAGAAGTTTGTATGGTTGTTTGATGCATTATTTATATTTCAGTTTTTGGTGTTAGAAGTTGTGCTTTCTCTTTCTTTCTGTTTTTTTTTTCTTCTAAGCAAGCATGTTTAGAATAGGTTATTTAAACCCCTTATAGGGCCACTAAGTGCAATTGGTGGTGTTCAACCTTATTTTATGTTTATTAAAAAAAATCTTTTAAGGCCAATTTTAATTTTCACCACTAATTTTAGCCCAACACCTGCTATTGTTTAAAAGTGAGGAATTAGACATTTCTTGTCATGAATCCAAAATCATTTTATTTTTAGGATTGATTAGGTTTTTTTACCTAATAACAAACACACTCGGTAGTTTAGGCAACTTGACATACAAACATGGCCCTCAAAATAATTCCTTAAGTTTAACAAACACGTAGCAACTTATCTTAGGTATGATATCTTAGGTGATTTTTATCTTTCATTTGATATAATCATCCCTTTATCATATAATCTCCTTGAGGCTAGTCTTTTCCTAAATATCATTTGCAATAACATGAAAACTCCATTTGAGAAAATGTTGTTATTCTTAAAAAGTTTAAGGTGTTATAATTCAACAACCTATCTTTAATTGAATAGTACTTATCTAACCCATATTTTTTAAAACATTCTTCTTTATAAGCTTCTAAAATAAGACCAATAATTGAATGTTTAAGGTCGGGATAGTTGGGGAAATATCAAAGATGAGTGTGGAGTTATTGGAAATTAAGTCTTGACAACAATAAATGGTGCAACTTGTTGATTTTAAGAGAAGAGATAAGATTCTTCAAGAGTGGTTTCAGTTGATTGATGGAAAAAAAAATCCATGCTATCATAATGAGTTACACTATAGTAGTTTCCATATATGAAGATTGTTCACTAGGATTTCCATGTTGATGCACTTGATCAAGCAAACCATTTAATCAATGCACTTCACTTTTCATGACTTCAATCTCTTTTTAATGATTTTGCTCTAAGAGAGCTCTTTCTCTATCATTTTTTTCTTTATCTAAAATTGCAAAAATTTTTAAAAAAAGTTGTATTTTCTTTTATAAAAAAATTAATAACCTTCATATATAATAATAATAATAATAATAATAATAATAATAATAATATTTAGAGCGAGAAAATGGATATGGAATAGCCTTCAATGAGGGATGATGAGAGTTTTTATGCTTCATTTTTGTTCTCTTGTTGGGACATCTTAAGTATTGTTTTAATATAAGTAAATACTCAACAATGACACTTTAAAAGTTTTAAATTCTAAAGGAAATGGTATCCTTTATATTTTATGATTTTAAAAAAATTATATTGCTTATTTTATTATGTTATAATTTGCATTGACGATGTTTTCTGGGTGAATTCAACAAAAAACCATTTGAGGATCATTATCTATTCAAAATTCTATTGTGAATATGAATATGGATCTTCATTGATAAATCCATAAACAAAATCATTTGGGCAGATTTACTTATGGATATAGTCAATCAACTTGCTTTAGCACTCAATTACTTAGTATTGCCAATAAAATATTAATGATATACTAGATCATGTAGTACATTTTATACCTTTTTTTTAAAGAAATATTATCTTTGTCAAAGTTAGATTCTTGAGTTATTTTGGATACATTAAGAGTAAAAGCTTTGCATTTTTTATTTTTTTGTCATCCATCTCTAAAATTTCATGGCCTTATGATGTTTGGTCAATCTTTCATCCATATTTGGCTTGCCTATTATGACAATGCAAGAAAATTACAAGGGATGATTCTAAGTTATTAAAATTTACAGGCAAGCTAACTAACCTAGATTGGTCTTAAAAAGGAGTCATTTAATGCTCTAGGTTGGTCTAAGGTTTACTAGGTGTAAAAAGTATGGAATGAAAAATTCTATTGACTAACCATCACAACCAAATAAACTTTCCATGAGGATTGAGGTTTCTTGAGTGCTCATTAAAGATAAAGTCTATCATGGCATCATTGTTTTCTCATTCTAAACTAAAAACAAATGTGTGACAAAGTACACTGATTTGAGTGCATGAGAATTTCTTAATATCCACTCTAATAATTAGAAAACATAAAGGATATATATAAGAATATTAAAAATAATTACAATAAAATACACATGAGCATAACAAATAATCAACCAGGTTAGGGACCTTTTTTGAACCTAGTAATTAAATATAATTGTATAAATAGATATTAATAAAATAAGTAAATGAGCAAACAAAAATAACATATACAACAAATAGAATCCAATCTTAAGATAATAAAAAAAGGGTATAGAAATAAAAAAAAACAAATATAAACAAAAACAAATAGAAAATTAACATATTTAATAGTTTAGACAACTTGACATAAAGGTATGACTCTTAAAATTGGTCTTTGATTTAAACAAAATAGAGTAACTTAACTTAGACAAGATATCTTAGGATAGTTTATTTTTTATTTTTTTCAGGTTTAATTAGCCTCTAACCTAAGACTTTTCAAGATCAATCTTAAATGTCCTAGTTACCTCTAAAAATAGGTGGCAACTCGTTTATATCTTATTTTGCTTCTTATAATTTATTTTTTGATGTCATGTTTTTGTTTTTGTATTTTTTACATCATAACAAGATGGAAAAACAAATTGTAAAAGATAAAATTAAAAATTGATCATTTTATAAAGTGATTAGCTTGAAGTGTAGTCATTTCATAGAGTGACATCCTTAAAAGAAAGACAATATATGCTCCAGGAAATACAAAAAAAGATGTCATTATAGGTGATGCAAACAGATCTCAAAAATGCATATCGAGGTAATTTTGGGAAAAAAAAATAATTTGAAGTCACCATATAGTTGTTGAAGGAGACTATGAATGTTAAAGTATGCACTAGTTCTAGAGATTGAAGTAATTTTTCTTTCAGGGTGTTATCCTTGACTGGGCTTCCCTGGGATGTCAAGGTCTTAAACATTATTGAGGAGGGCACTTGGGCTTTTCCTTGGTAGTCAAAAGCTTTAGCCTATTTAGGACTCCGTTCATTCCCATCCAAGGATTGCATTGCCATATCACTATGTTTGGAAGGTCATTCATTAGGGATATTTTCTATTGATTTGGCATAAGAGGTTCTTGGAGACACGAGACCCATAAATTCTATATATCACCTCATCTAGTTTCCATGTCATATCGTTTGTCTCTAAAGGTTGCCTTCACACCATGGACAAAATCCATGCTTATTAGATCATCAGCTCCTCAATAAATATCTTTTATAGGTCGTATGTTGAGATACATGACCATCTATTCTTTCATTGTCCTTTCTTTGCTTCAATTTAGGGCCTATCACAGGTAGGATCTTTGTGAGTTGGCCTTTTATGACATGGTGACCTTTGCTTTAGTAGGCATAAATGCACTATATACAGAAGAAGGAGTTTATACATCCGCTTGTTTGGTTAGTCTTTTCAGCCATGGTTTACTTCATCTGGTATTTTTTTTCTATATTTTTATTTGTATAAATAGTCGACCGACTCTGAGATTTCTAGAAACCAGTTGACATGCTTCTCAGTTGTTGTTTAGTTAGTTTTGTTTTAAGATCCTTTTGAGTTTTCTTTAGCTTTTGCTTTTTTTTCTTCCTGTCTAAAGTTAGTTGGATCTGGGTAATAGGATAACGTACTTATTGGGGTATGATCCTCGTATTTTTGTATAGTTTTTCCATTTTATACAATTACACATATCCATAAAAAAGGGTTAGTTATGCTTAAATAAAGATAGAAATCACCTTTACCGTATCCTTTCAAATGAAAGATTACTTTAGTCATTTTTCTTGGGGAAGAGTGGAGTCAGACAAGGAGACCCTTTCTCTCCGTATCTTTTTATCTATTGTATGGAGTATTTTTCCAGGCTGCTCAAGCTTGCCTACCAACAGGAAGGCTTTCGGTTCCATCCAAAGTGTGAGGTGCAATGTATCAGCCACCTTGCGTTTGTAGATGATGTTTTACTTCTCTCCCATGGTGACTCATCTTCAGTCTATTGTCTACTTCAACAGGTCACTCTTTTTGGCCAGACTTCTGGTTTGTACATCAACCCGCAAAAATCATCCATTTTTTTCGGGGGAGTTGGCACTTCTCAAAAGCAATCTATTTTCACTGCTTCTGGCTTTAGAGAAAGGAGATTTCCTTTCACATATCTTGGGGTCCCTCTAAGTCCCCATCAGTTTCTTGCCAATCAGCTCTCCCCACTTTTGCAGGACTTGAAATCTTCAGTCTAAGGTTGGAATGGCAAGCACTTTACATATGCTTGTCAGTTGGAGCTCGTCCGGTCTGTTCTGTTTGGGAAAGTCCAATTCTGGCTCAATATCTTCCTTATCCCTAACATTGTAATGAGGAACATTATTAGCATCTACAAAAATTTTCTTTAGATAGGTGACATCAGACGAAGTACCTCAGCTTTGGTTGCCTGAAAGTCTATTTGCTTGCTTAAGACATAGAAGGGTTTTGGCTTGTTTGATCTTCGGGCTCGTAACATAAGTTTTCTTGGCAAGCAATTATGGAATATTCATCTTAAAACGGATTTAGTTTGGATTCGTTGGATTCACCATTTTTGTTTAAACTCTGCCACCATTTGGCTGTTCATGCACATCACTCTTCTTCTCCACTGTGGAAAGCTATCATTTATGTTAGAGACCTCCTCTTACAGCTCTGTGAGGACTCTGAGTCGAGTATTACTCTGCTAAGTAGTTGGTCTACTAGTGCAGGTTTTTTTTTATCTTGTGCCTATGATTTCTTTAGACCGATTGGTTCAGCAGTCTCATGGGGCTGAGTGGTTTGGGAACAATGGTCTCTACCTAAATACAGTTTTATCCTCTGGCTGGCTGTCCTAGGAAAGCTTAGGACTCGTGATAGGTTGGTTTTCGTCCTTACTGATCCCAATTGTATGTTCTGTAGGCAAGTGGAAGAGTCCTATAGTCATTTGTTTTTTTGCCTGTGAATGGACATGTCATCTAT
>Ga0325414_1008650_pt1 | contig 10780 bp, 10 predicted proteins | sample PopdelMetagenome_8_FD_206183 | JGI IMG/M metagenome (GOLD analysis project Ga0325414, IMG submission 206183) | Populus deltoides microbial communities from Bellville, Georgia, United States - Leaf-PdKOR-R3 | ecosystem: Host-associated > Plants > Phyllosphere > Phylloplane/Leaf | place: USA...
AACTTTTGGACTCAGAAGTTCTATATGGAAGAATTGGAAGCAGGCTTTGCAACAGGTATCCAGCTTAGTAATGCTAACAATTTAGTGTTGAAAGTTCTTACTGCAAAAGCTGGATGCTGATTTACAGCCACAATAGGCAGCCAGGGAATTTCTTTATTTTCTCCCATGGACTCAAAATAGTGGAGGAGAGGAGGGGTTGGAATCCTTGATGAAGACTTGTGCGAATGTTTCAGGTGCACAAGGCACAAGTTTTTCTCTTGAGTCCAGCCAATATCATTGGACTTGTAGGCATAAAATGAAAGGGGAGCAATACAGAATACGATTCAGGTGAATCCAAGCAAAATTCTCTGACTACATTGGGTCCATCAAGAAGAACCTGAAGCTTTACTTTTTAAGTAAAATTATGGAATACGAGAATGTTGAATTCAGATGGAATTAATCGATTATCTTATTCTAATTTCAAAGTTGTGTTTAATTTAGTGTTCTATGATAAAAAAAAAACTAAGACAAAAATAAAAACATAAAATAAATTCGTATCTCTGTAATAATTTTGACGTAAAAGATACAACAAGACAACATAAACATGGGACTCATCCCCATCGACACTGGCTCGTGAATGTGTTTTCATGTTCTCCAGCATCACTCATGAGGTTTTCAAGATTTTATCATTTGTAGTCCATCAAAGATTTGTATGGCATTTTCTTCCTTTGCATCATGTCGTGTTACGACCACAAGTAAAATCAGTAAATCTTTTTGACGGAAAACTATCAAAAGAAAGGCATGGTCCCCGAATTGTCTCTACCAGAAAATTTGGCAGGTTTTTTTTTTTTCTTTTCTTTCCCATGTGACTGGAGAAATGCTTGGTTTCTGGTATCAGCATTATGATTATTGTTGTTTTGATGGGAAGACATCGAGATTTCTTTGAATTTAAAAACAATCAGAACTATAGCGAGACCATTTTTATGCATGCAGCCCTTGCATATCCTGAATAAAATACTTGAGCATATGCCGATCAACAACTACAAAATGTTGTCCAAAAAAGAAATTGTTGCTGAGTTTGACGTTTATAATGAAATGAACAGAGATGTTTTGCACAGCAAGGGTGCATCAAATTTGAATTCAAAAGTCTGTATATCATGTAACTTTTTCCAGTGTCTTGCAGTGGAAAGTCCTTGATTAACAATCAACACAAATCTTGCTCCATTTTTATTGTCAAACGTCCTTAATATAAATCAATTATGCCACTTCCAATATGCCATTCAAAATGTTTGCAACACAAACAGCAGAATGTATCGCTTATTAGAAAAGCAGGGCATGGTCTTAGCAGAAACTATTGTACAGAAAACCGAAAGTTTGATCAAACCTACAAGGGCAAAATGCCAAAGAATGGTGCTGTAATGGAATCCCACGTTTCTTGCCTTCCGTGGTCTTTCCCTCTTCTTCTTTTTATATCCTTTGCTTGAATGCCCTCTTTAACAAGTCCAAGAAGATGATCTCTTGAGCACAGGATTCATTTGCCTGTCCTCTTCCAAAGAAATCATCCCCAAGTGTGAAGGGTCCTCCAGCATCATCTTTGCCACCAAGTATCCAGCAATTGACCATGTCTGATATTTCCTTGCCTGTTTACCAATGTATCTGCCAAGTTTCCCATCATAATATTCCGGCCAGCTGTCTTTCAGTAGACGGGTCTCAGCAAGATCAATTGCTTTTCTTGCGATTTGGGGACGTCCGGTTTTGATGCATGCAGCAGTCAGCAACCATAAAAGCACTGAAAGGAAACGGGAAAAAAAATATGGTGCAAAACAAAAGGACACGTTATGTACATACACATTATTTATTCTCTGCATATTATGTGAGAAAGACTTTCAAAATTAAGTTAAGAGAAACAGAAATAACAAACTGAAGGAAGTGTCATTGCTAAAATTTCTAAAGGAAGAGATTGGAGGCTTTTAGCTCATGAAAACGAGGAAGGAAATAGATTGGGCAGTGCCATTTATAGCAACTTGAATTCAGCTCCATTACACTCGTGTCTAAATCATTACAGTGAATGAGTGAGCAGCTCATCCTACTATTGGAAATTTGTTTACTGTATGCCCTTATGAACATATAAATTTATCTAACACAACCAATGCAGGCTACTTGCATGATCTCAGTATCCTTGATACTTAGGCACTGCTCAAATGTTATTATTGTTATTATTATTCAGGAGACTGCTCTATGTTGCAGGGATAAAAGCGAAAGAATAAGAAAACTACCAGTGCATGATAATGCAGGCAGAGCTTCTCAATAATTTACAATTTATGCATGCACTTCGGTCATGTTATTAATATTCAAAAAGCTGAGGACTTCATGGATCTATAAATTAGTGCAATCTGAGGATCACTGAAAGAAGATCACAGTCTGGGTAAAACTATCTCAGCATCTTATTAGTTTCCAGTTCCCACTTCCAGCACAATATCTATAAATGCAAAAAGTCTTCAGTATAACTAAATTGAATAATAGAAAAAGCAAAGGGGATACTGAATGCCATACTGCAGAACCAGACAGATAACCTAGACCATATGATTGGTTCTCTCTCTTTACTAGCTTCTAAATTTAAAATACAATTAAGGTTTCAGATTCAGATTCAGCCTTGTAAAACCAAATATAGTCAATGATTCTAAAAAAGTATGACAGAAGGACTCCTTATGGAAGGACATATTTATTAACTGATATACGTTAGTCACGAAAGAGAGTAGTAATCAATTAAACAGACAGAACAAGGAACAGACCTGGCCAAGATCCTCCATTATGATAGCTCCATCTAGTATTCTTGGGATCGCAACCAGTTACAATTCGCCATTCATGACTTTCTATTGCAGGATAAGCTATTTTTAGAGGCATTTCTCCCACTAGCTCCTCCCAGCGAGCTTCAATGAGATCCATGATAGCCATTGCTTGTTCATGAGTTGCAAGAGAAGACAGGATGGCAATGCAATTTCCTAAAGCAAACCATCTAAAATCCATCCTCGCGGGGCTAACATTGCCAATAAAGTAGCCTCCACGAGTTGGCATGAAATCAAATACCCAATCTGGGATTGAATCAGGAATAACGTTGAACTTATTTACAGCAGTGTGAGAATACTCCTCAGTCTTATATCTGTATATGTCATTCAGTTGTTGAAAGTCAAGCCAGAAGTAACTCCGCATGTGATAGCTCAAGGCATGCAAACGTTTCACAATTCTCTCAATACATTCTTTTCCTTCCTCGTCATGTTTCAACAACGAGCAAGCACATCTCAATGCCATGAAAAAAAGTGCTTGAATTTCAATAGGATAACCATAGATGCCCTGCAAATAAATCAATGCAGTTTGAACATGTAACAAGCTTGTACTTGTCAAAACCCTATGAGGAAAACAACCTACAAGAGCAATTATACAACACTAAGAATTTTAATTTAGGAGTGCATGCACATGAGTGGTTGAGGGTGAAACGGAAACTAGATTATGATAATTTGGCCTCTATGCGAGTTATTGTTACAAGGAAGATATCAAAGCACCATGCTGTCACAATGGCTGGATGGGGTTGATTCAAGCAGAATGGTAGTCAATCCATGGAAATAGCAGATGAAAAGTGTGAATGCTCATGAGAAAAACTAAGCCCACATTCACATAGAATGACAATTTCTTCCTTTTATTTTTTGTAATCAGTATTGATATTACTCTATGTTTATTTGACTGCATTTGTCTATAAAGAGAATACAGAAAGATGGCATCATCCGTTGTCTTAAAGCAAAGCTGGAAGGAAACAAAGAGTTAATTTCAAAGTGCTTCTGGGCTGCATATGACTTTATTTTACTACGAAATTGAAAATTGTGATATGATAAGCATGCTACATGACAATACAAACTGGAAAAAAGAAAGATCCAGCTCTACATGATTGCATGCAGTACTTCACATTAAACAAAACAGGATACTTAGACTTTAGGGAACTTCCTAGGCTGCAGGAGCTTAATCAACACAAGCTATGTACGCTCCATTAGCATTTAACCAATGCCAAAAGGGTTTAGTGTATGTAACAGGGTGTTTAAATTTCACACATGCTCCATATGAAATCATAAACAGTAAGTTAATTTTAGGTTATGTTTAACTCCTTTATACTAATCGTTTGCAATTCTCCCAAAAATTCCCCTCCTGTTTAAAGAAAGGGGATGGATAGAAACAAGTAATTGATAGCTAAAACAAAGGTGTGGTGCACCCAGCTACCAATTTCATCAATGTATTATGCGTCTCATGTCTACTACTTGTTGGAGTTTGCTAGTTAGAAAAAAGATTATTTCAAGAAGTAAAGTAATTGTTCAAAAACAGAGTGATGCTCCAATTTTCTGGGAAGTTTCAGAAAAAAGAAAAACTGGAACTTCTTTTTCAAATGCAATATTTCTCTGTCTAGAAAACTGAAAAACTAGTTTTTCAGTTTTTTAAATTTATACCGAGTTTGGAAAGCATATTTAGAGGTTCCCCACAGCTTTTCTTTACAAGTTTTCCATTGTTTTTCAAATGAAGAAAAGACAAGCAATGCAATTTTTTTTCTTTTATATATAAGCACTTTTTTAGCAAAGTAAAATCTTTTGTTTTTACATTTTCATATTTAGTTAGTGTAATAAATTTACTTTTTATTATAGATCTAATACAAAGATTTTTTTGAGTTAATAATGTAACTTTTTCATGATAATTTTTAATTTAAATGAAATAAAATTAATATTCTACAATTAGATTATCACGAATACAAAATATTAAGATGACTATTAACAATTATGGTTTTGACTTTAAAAAAAAAAAAAAACAGCTGTAATCTTGATGTATTTCTTTTTTATCTTTTTTTTTCTGGTTCTAAGACCTATAGTTCTAGCGACCAACTTGTTTTTCTTAAATTGTCTTTCATTATTAAGAAAGGGTAATGAAGATAAAATACAACCTTATTCACCTGTCTAGATAATATTTTTCCTTGTTCACTAATATAAAAAAAAAATCATTTTTGTTCTCAACATATGAATACATTTTCCAATTTTAAATTGGAAAAGGAAAACTTAAAAGGAGAAGTAAAAGAAAACTCCAAATGGAAAAGGAAAATATTTTTCTGTTAATGAACAGACCAACTTGGCCTAATGACTACAATTATGAGAATGAATTAATTGGAATCTCCACCATTCTTTCAGAAGAAATCAAATCAGTTGATCTCTAAAGGCATTTGGTGTTGCATAATAGTAATTAACAACAACAGTCATATACATACACATGGGAAGGGATGAAGAAAGAGACATGAGGAAAACTTACCATTCTGCGATCAATCATAGAGCATCCATCGGCACATAGAAGGGTAGGGAAAGTATCAAACCCCTCTGACAAGCACAACGTCAATATGAGCCTCATTCCTTTCTGGCACTCTGGAGTTTCTGCTAAAGATAAATCTCCAGTAGACTTTGTATATGCTCGGAGCAGAATGATCCACCAAAAACCAGAGTCCACTGGAGCAACTCTTCCAATTGCGCTCTCACCAAAGTCTGCAACCAGAGAGTCTGTTTTTCGAATAGGATCGTGAAGAACTTTAAAGCTGGCTGGCATTGCCCCTTCACCAAGCTTGAATCGATCTATTCTCTTTTCCCATCCTTGAAGATGTAGTGTCTTCAGAAGGAATTGCTTGACTATTTCAGGCTCACCATTCATCAGAAAAGCTAGGGCACTGGGTACAAAGTCTCGTACAAAAACCTGGACAAAAGACCTCAAGAAAATCATATAAATGATACTAAATTCATACCCCTGACAAATGCATACGATCACATTGCAACTGCCTTCTATTTGGAGAAGTCAGAAGCACGGGACTTATGAAATTTCCAATACATCATTTGCCAAAAACTAATGGCTCTTATCAGAGGATTTAGTTTTCAATTTATCACATGATCAAATTCCTGCCTTACTTTACTCTGTACTTCCACCTAAGGCATTCTTCAAACATTATCAGCTCATATGTTTAATGAATTTACATGCAGAGCAAATATAAGTCGACCATTTCCATCACTTTGAACATAATTTACAATTTAATGACATCCTTAGTATCATTGATTCCCAACCCCTAATGGGATTACCATCATCAGCTCAAAGCATTTATTTAAGCTTATTAAATGCTTAGTATTGAGCCTCCTCTCTTTGTGATGCGTAAAATTAGCAAGATACAGTAACACCGTATAAAGACAATCTATCAAGTATCATAACATATTAACCATAGAAACAAATTAAACCAATTAGAAACATCCCAATGCCTGATGCTCCATTAATGACACAGAAAACCAACAAAACCATACAGAGAATTCCACATTTGGTAAAAAAGAATTACCTGATCATAGTTCAAGACCTCCTCTGAGGCATGGTCATACGCGGCAATAGTACCAACCGGTTGGCCTCTGAAGAAAACTAAAGACCGCCGTAGAGCCTCCCATGCATCAGCCACCATTGGGTGAGGATCAAACGAGTTGCGAGCAGATGAGGCTGGCGTGTTAAACCCGGACCTTCCACCAGGTGAATTCGTGGTCTCCAAGTTATCAATTCCTCTTGCAAGCCCGATCGAGAGCTCGCTAAGAGACCTCTCATCAAATGATCTCTGCCTCTCTATGTTCAACTTTGGCTTGTCAAGGAGGCGAGAGAAATCAATATCATCCGTTTCGGATATTGACCACACTGAGCTCCCATTCATAAGCCCCACCGTTTCTTTAGTCGCATCCATTTGTTTTTCTCTTTCAATACTTGATTGCTACAGAAAATGCTTTGTTTCTATCACCAAATGCAAAACAAGAATCACCAGCTTTAGAACATAAACATTCAACAGCAACATGCGAAGATATTATTTAACAATCACACAGAAATATCATCAACAGGAAAGTAAAAACCAGAAATTAAAACTTGGAAAGCTCAAAATAGAAAATGCAACATGCTATAAACTCTATTTATAAGAAAAATTTAAAACCTCTTATCCATTTAAATATACTCCAATAATTAACACTTATCCCTTCTTAGCTTTATAGACATTGAATGGGCTAAGAGGGAGAAGAAGAAATTTGAGACTTGTAAAACTTAAACAGTTCTCTTATGTCTCACCTAACTTCATAGGATTTAAAAAAAAAAGAACGAAAAACTAAACCATTAAAGACCAATTTAAACAATACAGAAAGCTACAAGACATAAAAAAAATGGAAAACAAAAGTACCTTTTTTGTAATTTTACACAAAACACATACATTACACTTAAATTTCAATTACATTTTCCATTAAAATCCAGAAACGAAAACTTGAAAACCAACAGCAGTAGATCAAGATCCACAAAATATCAAAATAACGGAAGACAAAGACCTTTACTATCTTAAAATAAAAGATCACTTCAAGTAAAAATGTAAAAAAAAAAGAGAGTCAAAATTGAGAGTTTCAACAAAGAAAGCAACAAAATTGAGAGACAAAAACCCAGATCTAAAGACCTTCAAAGAAATGCTTCTCTTTAATATCTACACAGAAAAAGAGACAAACAAAGAAAGAAGGAAAGACTTGAAGAAGAGAAAAACCTTCGCAATGAGAAAATGACTGGTGGAAAATCTCTCCGGCGACGGCAATTTCGCCGGCAAACGGTCGGTGAAGAGAGAAAGAAAAGGAGAAGACACGAGTAGGAGAGAGAGATATAGTTGAAAGAAAGAAAGAAGAGCTCGCCTGCAAGAGCTCATATTTATAGCTAGAGAGAGAGAGGGACGGGGACCTCCAAGGTTTTTCTGTAAGAAAGGAGACCGGTAATGGCCGGTTAACAGGGCACGAGGATAAATTGGTGCTGATTCGACGGTCTGACGTGGACAACACGACAGCGTTTAGTTTTTTGTCCTGATTTTCATGAGGAAGTCTTGGATTTTCCACTGGCCACTTGTTTTATCGGTTTCTGTGCGGGGATGTTGGTGCCCTATTGTTCATTGGTGTCATATGATAAGTGTCTACTAGTGTGTTGTTGATATTATTTTTTTTATCTTTTTATATAAAATATTAAAATTAAAAAAGTATATATATATATAAAAAATTAAAATTAAAAAGAAGTTCAATATTTTTTAAATGTTTGGTTCAACGTAATTCAAAACATCTCTTGGAACTAATTTAATATTAAAATAATATTTGAAAATGTGATTAAAATCATGTTTTAAAAAAACTTTAATAAGAAATTTTTTAAAAATATTATATTTTTATATTTTTAAATTTTTGTTGATGTATTAATATCAAAAATTATTTTAAAAAATAAAAATTAAGAACACGTTGAAATTATGTTTTTTAGAAATTTAAATTTTATTTTTTATTTAAAATTTATTTTTTATATATTTTTAGATTTTATATAAGCTAATGTTAAAAATAAATGTTAAAAATAAAAAATATATATTATTTTAATATATTTTTAAATAAAAAATACTTAAAATTATAATCATTATTATATACTCAAATAACATAACCCCAATTTGGGGAGTGATTGATTAAAGAAAGTACTATAAATTTGGTGCTGGCTCGTGTGAGTTGTGACAGATTGAGTTAACCTACGTGTCCATGTCCAGTTTTTAACTGTCTTGGATTGTTCAGTTGGAACTTGTTATAACTTATAACAGATATAAAGTGTAGGGTGGCTTTGAAATTCTGGCAGCGGTTACGGTGAAAATTTTAAGTGTTTTTTATTTAAAAATATATTAAAATATAATTTTTTTATTTTAAAAAAATTATTTTTAATATTAGAATATCAAAATAACATGAAAATATAAAAAAAAAATTATTTTAAAAAAATAAAATTTAAGAAAACGTGATTTGCACGGCGTTCGCAATCACAACCTAAATCCAGTCGCTGCGAGGCCATTTGTTTACGCGGCTGCGGCTGCTTTTAACGCAAATCACGTAAACAATGCATTTGGTAATAATAAAACACGAATTACTGTATGCGTGGGGCTCGTTAAAAACGTTGTTTCGTGAGAAGCAGGCTGCTTCTCACACGTCCACGTCTAATGCCCAGGTGAATTAATTCACCTCAGCACTGTTCACTTCAAGAGTGAACAGTGCCCTTGAAGTGAACAGTGCTATTCACTTGGCACTGTTCATAGTGAAAAAAAATTGTGTTTTTTTTGTGTTTTATTTAAAAAATTAGAAGGAAATCGCTTGATGATGTAACAAAAAATTCAGTTTTTGTTGTTGCGCGCTTAAGAAACCATGGAAAATATAGTCCTTGTTTGGTAAATTTCGTACGTGATGAAATTGCACATAGTTTAATGAAATAATAAAAAATATTTAATATCAATATTATTTATTTCATGATGTAATAACAGTAGTTAAATCAACAATATTTAAATTAAAAACCATCAATATTAATATATATTTTTTAATTATTTTATAACCTCAATTTGAAAAACATTCTTTTAACCAAACATATTAAATTACTTTTTGTTCAACCTCAATTTCAACCACAGTTTTAACCAACACATATATTTTTCCAAACCAACATCAACTAAAAATAATTTTTATAAAATAATTTTTTTCAAACCACAATCACAACAATTACCATAATACCAAACACGAAATTCAGAATCAAAAGTTTAAATTTTCAGTTAAACTGAGCATTGATATATACAGTTTTTATAATTCAAGTTTTTATAAGTTAACTTTCCAATCAGCTCTACTTCTCATTAGTTTATCTTACAAAATCATTTTTGAATGCGCTCAAGTTTATTGGTTTTTTTTATTAAAAAAAAAGTTATTTAATAAGTTTTAATAGCTAGTATCATTTGTTAAATGTCAAATTAGAGTTTTAATGTAGATATTCAAATTCATGAAATTTAATAATTTTTTCATTTTGGTTTAATTTGTTAAATGTTAAATTGAAGTCCTAACATAGATAGATAGATTAACGATTAACTAACTCCTCATCTATTTTTACAGTTGAAAAATATTTTTGTAGAAATTTTAAAAAAAATTATTTTAAATTAATTTTTTAATATTTTTTTATCGTTTTTATATGCTGATATTTAAAATAAATTTTTTAAAAAATAAAAATAAATATTATTTTGATGTATTTAAAAAAAAACTTTAAAAACAACTATTAAAACATAAACCAATATATTTATAACATTTGAGATCTTTTGAAAGGAATGAACATTGAAGTGCAATTCATTAAATAAATCTATAAAAAATAATTTGGATAGGGTGAAAAGTTGACTTAATATATTTATAAAATTTGAGATCTCTTTTTTTAAAAGAAAATTAATATCAATTGAAACACAATTCATTGAATTATTCTCAAAAAAAAAATTCAATATGGGTAAAAAAATTATTTAAAAATATCCTAATCTATAAAAATAAAAAAAAGAGAGAGAAATTAAAGATGTGCAATTTAGGTTAGGTTAATGGTGATGGATTTGGATCAAAATCTTAGCACACTCGAAAACCCATAAAATCTTATTTGTCGAATTTGAAGTTGTAAATATTCCATTAATGTGGCTAATACATGAAATTCTACTCCGAGTCAATAGATACCGACCCCCAAAATAGGTATGATATTTTAATGCCCACCCAAATATGTATCATACTTTATACACAGTTGGGGTTGGTAGGAATAGTAAAGACAAAGTTAGGTTTCAGGTGGATATTGAATATTGCTCTACTAGACCAAAAACTTTATACAAATCTTATTTATTTTCATAAACTTAATGAAAATTACAATCATGTCATTAGTTAGATATGTACCATATCGT
>Ga0325414_1008651_pt1 | contig 10780 bp, 4 predicted proteins | sample PopdelMetagenome_8_FD_206183 | JGI IMG/M metagenome (GOLD analysis project Ga0325414, IMG submission 206183) | Populus deltoides microbial communities from Bellville, Georgia, United States - Leaf-PdKOR-R3 | ecosystem: Host-associated > Plants > Phyllosphere > Phylloplane/Leaf | place: USA...
GTGATATGTACCAGAGGAAGGTACCCTGCTACAAGTTAATTGGCTACCCTCCTGGTCACCCCAAGAGTAGAGAAAAACAATTTTTCTAATTTTGGAACATGTTTCCTTAATTTTCCATAGAGAAATGCTGTTGGGATAAATGCGAAAAACTAGATCATATGGGAACCATAAAACTATTTTCTAAAAGTAAACGTGAAAACATGACCTTAGCTTCTGAAGTCTTAATTTGTCCACATCTTTTAATTATTTAACATTCATATATAGCCTTTTTGGTGATTCTTTTCAAGAATGGCTGTGATCTGGCTTACTTCCTAATCTAATGCCTTGAGCAAATTTAAATTCAAATTTATAGTCTTGGAACATGCACATGGTGCACTTAAGGCAGCATGTTACTATTTGCATTTATATACGAGGTATTTCTCCTTTTCCCAGAGCATAAACCTTGTTCACTTCTTTTTTGGCACCATAAAGGTTGAAGCAGTCACTAGAAGAATCTTGTGGATAAATTAAGTCTTCAGATCCTAAAGCAAAGGTTCTCGTATTTTCAAGTTGGAATGATGTCCTTGATGTGTTAGAGCATGCTTTCAAAGCTAATGAAATCACCTATATCCTGATGAAAGGAGGAAGGTAGATAGATCTCTTGATCATCTTATTTATGAAATCACCTATATCCGGATGAAAGAACTCATAGACAACAGCAAGAAACAAAATCTGTTCAAGTGTTGCTGCTCTTAATCCGGCATGGAGCCAATGGACTCAATCTCTTAGAAGCGCAGCATGTTGTTCTTGTGGAGCCACTGCCGGCTGAGGAAGTCTTTGTATGGTCTTAAACAGGCTCCTCGTGCCTGGAATGAGCGGTTCACCAGTTTTTTGCCCAGCTTGGGGTTTCAAGCCTCTCTTGCTGATTCCTCTTTGTTTGTTCAGCACTCTTCTCATGGCACTATGATCTTGTTCCTCTATGTTGATAATATCATTCTTACTAGCAGCCATTCTTCTCTTTTTCCATTGGTTATTGCTGCTCTGTCCCTGGAATTTGATCTTAAAGATTTGGGTCCATTGCATCACTTTTTGGGGCTGCAGATTTCCTATCTGCCTTCTAGTTTACTTGTGTCTCAAACTAGCTGTCGCACCCTCGCGGCGGAGCGCGGCGGAGCGGCGACCCTCGATTGGTTTTGGGGTCTTTGTTTTATTGTGAATAAGGGAGTCGCCACCTAGTATTATGGTCACTAGGAACCTTGACTAGTCTTTCAGAGATTCTAAGGCAAGGGACTGGTTGCGTGAAGAGAAGGTATTAGCACCCCTAGTATGCCCTACCTAAGGTAAGCTGCTTGGTGTTTGGTTTGCTTTATAATTGCTATGGTGTTGTTGTTTTCTAATCCCATAAGTTTTTCGAGGTTTGATTCAAACTAAATTTATTAAGATAGAAATTCAAGGACATTCCATGTGCTTTAAAAGCTCATTTTTCCCTTAGTATTTCAAGAGTTTGCGACTCGTAAATCGCAAGGTTACTTGTGTCTCAAACTAGCTGTCGCACCCTCGCGGCGACCCTCGATTGGTTTCGGGGTCTTTGTTTTATTGTGAATAATGGAGTCGCCACCTAGTATTACAATCAAGGCTTCTTTCAAGGATGTGTGATGACTTATTATCCCTAGAAAATTATTTTGGATATTTACCACTTATGGTTTCTTTATCCAAATAGTAACAGTGAATAATAACAAATTATTCCCAATAATATTTTGGATATTCGTCCTTTAAGGATTTCTTTATCCAAACATTAGCGGTGAATAATAGATGAATTCCCCCCAAAATAAGATTTTTATATTTTTTGGAATATTGGTCACATATTTTTGAAACTTCCAATATTTTTTGTATACAAAAAAAATGTTCAAAACATGTTAGGGTATTGGCCGTATGCAACACGCAAAAATATTTTTTTATATTTTTTTGTCATATTTTTTTGAATATTGGCCAATACCCTTTGGAGTTTTACAAACATGTTGTAAAATCCAGAAATGCAAGAAAATAAATTTTTTTTTGTGTTTAAGAAATCCATGCGAAAACACATTTTTGAAACTTCCAATATTTTTTGTATACAAAAAAAATTTGTTCAAAACATGTTAGGGTATTGGCCGTATGCAACACGCAAAAACATTTTTTTATATTTTTTTTGTCAAATCTCAAGCATCACAAAAAAAGAAATAAACAGCTATAAAATAAATTTCCCAAAGCCAAACTTTACTCACACAAGATTCAGTACGTCCATTTAAACCCAAATCCTATAACTAAAAAAATAACAGGTCTGTATGCACAAGAAGACCACAATTCTGAAAACCAAAACCTATAACAGTAACCATGACTCAACACCCATCCTTTTTCCAATCTTTAATACTGCCACACTCGTTAGTCTCATGGAAAAGGAAATGACTTGAGCAACACCTTTATATTGAAGCAAATACAGAACTACAAACACAAACCAACGGCCAGCTAGCTCTTTTTTCAGAAAAAACAATCAAAATGAAAACATGAACCGAAAGTCTGCTGAAAGATCGCCTTGACTCTAAAGGGACTTCCCTTGTGTTTCACTTTCTAGATAGAGCTTTATTTAGGAGCCAAACTCAAACTATGCAACATCCTAAGGCAAAAAGACACTCGGACAAAGAAAAGGAAAGGTAATGAAAGCCTTTAAAGCTCACGGCTCCTCACGGCAAGAGAATAAGAAGAGAAACGTAACTTTAATATGAACAAAAAAATCTAAACTCCGAGCCATGCATGAACCGTGGGCAAGCAATGTCTTTTTGTCCAACCAGAAACGAATATCCAGAGCAAAAGGAAGGAACAGGTTTGGAACAGAAAAAAACAACAGATGTCAAGTTTGAATATAGCAAGGAAGAAAAAAAACTGGAAAACTAACCTGCAGATCTTACTTGTCTGAATGCAGAAGATGAAGTTCAGATAGATGGAAAAGCCTTTGCCTTTCGGCCTCATTTTTCTGTGTCTCTCAACTCAGCCTTATGCAGGTTCTCTCGGTTTTTTCTTCACTCTTTCTTTGCGCCTCTCTCTGCTTTCTCCTCCCTCTGTTTTTGGTCTCTTGTCTCTGTTTTTTACTTTCTCTCCTCCCTCTGTTTTCTTTTCAAAGTCAGGGGGTGGCTGCTTCGTTTTTAAAAGATGAGAGGGGGCTGCGGCTCCTCTAGAGAGGGTTTAGATTTAGGTCTTTTTTGTGTGTTTTCCTCTCTTTTCTGAAAAATTACCTCCCCCTGAATATTTTTCTCCTCTCTTTTCTTATTTTTCTGCTCTCTTTTTCCTTTCGTTCCTCTCCTTTCTGTCCTCTTTTTATGCTCTTTCTTTCTGCGTTTTCCCCCCTTTAGGTCAGCAGCCGAGGCTTCTATATAGCCTATACACGACTTTATTTAGGAAAAAAATATTACATTAACTCTAGGGTGTATTCTCGGGTGAGCAGAAATAGGAAATTAGAATGTTTGATTCTGATTTTGTGATCAGCATTGATTTCTTTTCTAGTTAGAGGATGGTGTGGCTCTTTTCTTTACTTCCATAGGGCTAGCCGCTCCCTTTGAAATGAGGCAACAAAAATGTAGTCTTTAGCTCCAAAAATCAGGCGTGATGAGAAAGGAAAATAACAGAGAAAAAAAGGAAAGAAATCAGATGGAGGGTGCAGTTGCAAAGTCCTATTTTCCTTATTCGGTGTGGTAAAAATCCTGTCATTTATGATGATCCAGACCCCCTCTCCAGCTTTCAATGTCCTTCTTCAATTCAATCCCTTAATTTAGCACATTTCGATTCAGTCCTTGGTCCAAAAAAAATCCTTCGAATCAGTCCCGCGAACTTGGGCAAAAATCCTTCTCGCGGTTAGGAATCCCTGCTTTCAACACTAGATATTCAAACAGGAATATCTTGAGCTTTTGATATTGAAATCAAGCCATTCAAAAAGCCCAAATTCATCTACATGTCCCGGACTACAACTTTGATGAAGGATTCAAAGTGAGATAAATCCGTTTTGAATAACAGAATTGCAACCAAACTCGGCTAGAAACCTTCTCGCGACAAGATTCTATATTTTCACGCTAGATTTCAAACAGGAATATCTTGAGTTTCTGATATCGGAATCAAGCAATTCAAAAGCTAAAATTCATCTACGTGTCCCGGACTACAAATTTGATGGAGGAGTTGAAGTGAGATAAAATCATTTTAGAGAACAGAAACTGCTAGTAATCTAGTTGGTCGAAAAAGTTCTTGATCTGACGATGTTGAGCATCCGAATCTGACTAAGAATTTGCCCTAAGAACAATGATCCCTAGGACCTAATAAAGGTTTACGTCAATTTTTTAACATATCATGAGTGACAGAATATACCTAGGATGGTCAGATATCGTACGAAACCGAGTCAGAATCAGAGCCTAAGTTGGAACAAAAAATTGCGACAACAGCAGAACCATTTTTTTATGCAAATTCTGAGGGATTTTTTCAACTTTAAAGACCAGATAAAAAAGGAATGAATTTGGCATTATGAAGACTCCTGATCAATCTAAGAAAACCTGACAATTTTGGCAGCGAAGGGGAAGGATAAAGAGAGCAGAAAATAGCTTCAACAGGGTTTTGAAAAAATATTTCTTTCATCTGCTTTTGTCAATCTTCCAGCAAACATGGGGTCTAAAAATGAATAACAACACTAGCTATATACCTGAATCACTTGACAGGGTTGATTTGTAGAATTCGAAATCTTGTGCTACTCCTTGTTTTCCTCATCATCACCTGCTCAAGAATGATGGCCATCCCTATTCTAATCCACAGCAATATAGGAGCATTGTGGGAGCCTTGCAGTATCTCACTTTCACAAGGCCTGATATTGCCTTTTTAGTAAATCAAGCTTGCTAGTTCATGTATAATCCCATGGTCTCCCATGTTGTCGCAGTCAAATGTATTTTGCATTATCTCAAAGGTACCCTACATCTTGGCCTTCACTTTCAGCCTAGTCTTCTTCATTTATAGGCCTACAGTGATGTTGATTGGGCTGGAGACCCTAATGACCGCCGATCTGTCTCTGGTTCTCTTGTTTATTTTGGTTCCAGTCCTATTTCTTGGGCTTCTAAGAAACAACATACTGTTTCTCGTTCTTCTACGGAGGCTGAATATCGCGCTCTCGCTATCACTGCTGCAGAGCTTGCCTGGATTCATCAACTGCTTTGTGACATTCATATTCCTTTACTTATTCCACCTTTAATTCATTGTGATAATATCTCTGCTATCTCCCTTGCTTCCAATCCAGGACGAAACATCTCCAGATTGATTATCATTTTGTTAAGGAATGGGTTATCACGGGTGATTTACTGGTATAGCATGTCTCCACTACTGATCAGTTTGCTGATATCCTCACCAAAGGTCTTTCCATTCTTTGTTTTAGCATCATTGTTCCAATCTCATGCTTGGCTCCTCTAAGCCTGCGATTGAGGGGGCATGTAAAGATATCAACGGCTCTACGTCTGCCAAGTGTCAAAAGATTAGCAATTAATATTGTTAGAATGTTGTTAGTATTGTTTGTTAATTAAGTGAATCTGTTAGCATTATTTCAATACAAAAGAAAGAGCAAATATCATGTAGTATCTTTGTAATACTGCATATATAAACTGAGGATTGATAATGTGAACATTTAAGCAAGAGCAAATAATAAAACAGTGCTAGAATTCATCTTCTGCTTCTCTGTATAACAGATTCATTCTCTGTTCTTCTTCCTTTCTACTCTCTGCTCTTTCTTCATTTCTGTTTCATTTCTATATAAATAGGAGATTGGGGATGAAAAATAAAAGGAGATTGGGGATGAAAAATAGCTGCCTTCTTTATTGATTGTATTAGAAAAGATTTGATGCTATGAAAAGGAGCATGCAGGAACTCTTTAAGGACCAGCGTGAGGGTTTTCTATTAACAATTCTTCAATCTCATGCTTTCTAGTTTGCTACTCTTAATAACTATATATCTTGAAAAGATTGAAATGATAAAATGATGAGTTCTTCACAACTCAATGAATAAATAGAACAAACATACAACAAGAGACTAAGTTATAATGCAATTAATTTATTAGGTTCATACATGATAATAATATAACTAAGCAAACCAATAACACATAAATATAGTTAAAGTTATGTCAATTTTTTAGAGTGCTATCAATTAGAAAATCAGATATAAAAATGAAAAGGGGAAGAAAATGTGTTTGCATCAAGGTAAAGTATCATAAAAAATATGTGTAATAAAAAATTAATTAGCATTTGTTTAGAATACTTTAAAAATAGTTTTTACTATTGCAGCAGACAGGACATTCACATCAACTCTAGCTTTCCCTCATCGAATTACTCTTAACAACAATCTAAGTCTGTACAAGATCCGACAGAACTTTAGAAAAATTGATTTATAAGAACTTGACTAGCCTCATTGAAGTACCATACTTTTTTATTATTATTATTAATATGGGTGTCTGAAACAACTTGCGCGTAACTCGATTAATCTCACAAGTTTTAAAATTAACGACCATGTAAACTTTTAATAACCTTAAAATTTATTAAACTTGAATTGATAATTTTTAAAAAATAAATTTAAAATCTAACCAACTACACTCCTCAATGTTATCAATATTAGAGACCATACTTGTTTGACTTGTTCCGTGGTTGTTACGGGTACTGATCCATAGTCTTCTCAGTCTCTTCGTGAAAGTTGGCTCTCCATTATGGAAATTTGGTGAGTCTCTCACTCTCACGTCCACTTTTCCGTGGTCTTTTCAGTGGAAAATATGGAAAGGGAGAAGAAATTATTGATGAACTGGAAATTACAAAGCGATACACCCACAAGTGTCTCACGTCAAGTACGATATCTTCCATTGAATACATTGAATTAGTGATCAAATTGCTAGAAAGAACTTTCGAGATTAAAGTTTCTTTCATAGAATTCTTTGCTTTTTATCACCCTTTATTTACTTTCATAGAATTTGACCAGGCTCATTGAAGGACCATATTTTTTATTATTATTATTAACGTGAGTGTCTTGACCAGTTTGCGCGCATCTCAACTAATCCCACATGTCCTAAAATTAACGACAATATATGCTTTTAGTGGTTCTAAAATTTATAAGACTCACACTAATAATATCTAGAAAACAAATCTAGTATCTAATTAGTTAAACTAACACTCCTCTATATTACAACTATACTTGTTGGACTTGTTCCGCGGTTGGACTTGTTCCATGGTGCATTATGGAAATTTGGTGAGTCTCTCAATCTCACATACACTTTTCCGTTGTCTTTTCAGTGGAAAATATGGAAAGGGAGAAGAAATTATTGATGAACTGGAAATTACAAAGCGATACACCCACAAGTGTGTCTCACGTCAATTACAATATCTTCCATTGAATATATTGAATTAGTGATCAAATTGCTAGAAAGAACTTTCGAGATTAAAGTTTCTTTCATAGAATTCTTTGCTTTTTATCACCCTTTATTCACTTTTCTGCCTGCTTGTCAAGCAGGAGAATTTAGAGAAGAAGCAAAAGTGAGAAGACTTGACATTGTAGAGACCTTTATCCATTCATAGTACACACATTAGAGGCAGTGTGCATGTGAACGTAGGATTTTCCAGTTAATGTCGCAAACTATGATATGGAAAGGGGAAAGAAAGTTGAGATGCAATTTTATCAGAAATTAGTAAGATTTATTACTTACTACGTTAATGTCAAGCACGAGAGCAATCATAGTTTTATTGAACAATTCAATTCACTTATTCAGTAGCTTTATTACTTATTCCTTACGAGCGATATGTTTTAAATTTTTAAATCAGATTAATATTCTTTTGAATCGTTATATATATATATTTAAGACTTAAAAAATTCACTAATGTGTCTCTACATGTAATTTGATCTTTTTCTCCATTTCATGGTCTTTTTAAATTTATTTTATTTCTTTATATGAAATAGTAAAAGGGAAAAAAAGATAAGATGGAAAATTTAATGAGAAAAAAGGGATTGATTTATAATTTACTCTAAGAACAAATTGGGATCAATTTGGCTAAGAAAAAAAATATTAAAGACTGAATCTAAAATATTAAAAAAAAATTAATTTTTATAAAATAATTGATCAGTCACATAAAAATAAAAATATTTCTCTTTCTATTAGTTGAAAAAATGGCACAGTCCTAGGCAAACTTAATTTTTTATCTTTGTGTCTTGGGCTAATTGAATGACGAGGTCCAATTTTTTTTATTTGAAATGACCTTTCATTATAGAAATTAGTAAATATAAGAAGAGAAAATATTTTGTATAAAAAAATACAATTAAATTTAAGTAGTTCGTGTTTGAAAATAATAATAAATTTATTTATTTAAATTTCACTAGCCTAGTTAATTTCAACTTAATTAGAGAAGAGATGTAATAATCAATGATTTCAAAAAAAAAAAACAATTCCAATTAATCATGTTTTCCTGCCTATAAATAATACCTCTCCATGGAAGAGCCGAATCTACCATAGCAAACCATATCCTTTGTCTCTTGAAAAACACACCATGACGACGTCCTTACTAAACAAACCATTCTTCTCCTTCTTTCTCCACATCCTGTTTTTCCTCCTTCACATATTCAACTCTTCTTCTTTCTTTGCTTTAGCTGAACACACTCCCTCCACAACTTCACTATTTGGTAATAATAATACAGAAGCTGAGGCTCTTCTCCAATGGAAAGCCAGTCTTCACAACCAAAGCCAATCTCTCCTTTCTTCCTGGGTCGGCATCAGCCCTTGCATTAACTGGATTGGAATCACCTGTGACAATTCTGGAAGCGTCACCAATTTGACACTTGAAAGTTTTGGTTTGAGAGGTACGCTTTATGATTTAAACTTCTCATCCTTCCACAATCTTTTTTGTCTTGACCTTGCTGATAATTCTCTTTCTGGAACCATTCCACATGAAATTGGAAAATTAAGAAACTTATCTTTTCTAGCTCTTTCTAGCAACCAACTCTTTGGTCCCATCCCTTCTTCTATTAGAAACTTGACTAGCCTATCCAACCTCTATCTTTGGGGTAACAAACTCTCTGGTTCCATTCCTCAAGAAATTGGATTGTTAGAGTCTCTCAATCGACTTGACTTGTCAAGTAATGTTTTAACCGGTGCAATCCCTTATTCCATTGGAAAATTAAGAAATTTATCTTTCCTTAGCCTTTTTGAAAACCAACTCTCTGGTTCCATCCCTTTTTCTATTGGAAACATGACCATGCTCATTGTTTTAGCACTAAAAAAAAATAATCTCACCGGTCCCATCCCTTCTTCTATTGGAAAATTAAGAAATTTATCTTCACTTCACCTTTATCGAAACCAACTCTCTAGTTCCTGTTAGAAATATTTAGTTCTGAAAACTGTAGTTTAAGTATAAGAAAAACAGATTCAAGATAGCAGAGTTGAGTAGAAAAGATCAATAATATTCATTAATTTCAAATGTCTATATATAGACTTACATAGAACTTGTAATGGATTGAAACTCTCAACAAACTTGAGAGATTATTGGAATTGAAATAACAAACTTAGCAGAAAGTTTCTGCTGCAAATCCTGAAGAAAAAATGATTACATAAAATTCAAATAACATAACTGCACTTAACTCTATCTTTCTCAAGGCAAAAACTCATAATTCTAACACTCCTCCTTGAGACTTGCCTTGGACAAACCAAGTTTCATCCTTAGAAATTCCAGCCTTGATCTAGGAAGAGCTTTAGTCATTATATCAGCAAGTTGAACATCTGTTGGACAATAGTGTAGCTTTATAAGCAGATTCTTCTCAGCTTCTCTTATAGAATGAAATTTCACATTGATATGCTTGGTTCTGCCATGTTGAACCGAATTTAGAGCAATAGCAATAGCAGATTTGTTGTCACAATAAAGCTCAGTTGGTGAGCTTTGATCTTGACCCAAATCAGCAAGCAACTTGTTCAACCAAATTGCTTGATTTGCAGCAGCTGCCATAGAGATATACTCTGCTTCTGCAGTTGATTGTGCCACCACATCTTGCTTCTTTGCATTCCAACAGATTGCACCTGAACCAATGTTAAAAACATACCCAGAGGTGCTTTTCATGTCATCAACACTCCTTGCCCAGTCACTGTCTGCATAACCAATTAGTTTTACTCCTCCTATCTTCAAGTACCAGATGCCAAGATCAGCTGTTCCTCTAATGTACTTCAACACCCTTTTAGCAATTCCCATGTGAATATTGCTAGGTGAGCTCATGAACCTTGACAGCAAACCAGCTGGAAACATCAAGTCAGGTCTAGTTGCTGTCAAGTATAGTAAACTGCCCACTAAACTTCTAAATCCAGAAGGATCTTCAAGTTTCTCACCATCATTCTTTGAAATCTTCTCATTTTGTGCCAAAGGAGTTGCTACTTCTTTGCATGACTCAAGTTTGAACTTCTTGAGTATATCAACAGCATATTTCCTTTGTGAAACAAAAATACCCGAACTACATTGATGTATCTCCATTCCAAGAAAGTAGTTCATAATGCCAAGATCAGACATTTCAAACACATCTTGCATTTCTGTTTTGAACTCTTCCAGCAACTTTGCATTGCTTCCAGTAACTAGCATGTCGTCTACATAGAGTGATATCACCAGCTGTAGACCATCTTCATCTTGTTTCAGATACAAAGTAGCTTCATTTTCACTTCTCTTGAATCCCAGTTGAATCAAATGAGTGTCAATTCTGCTGTACCAGGCCCTTGGTGCTTGCTTCAAGCCATAAAGAG
>Ga0325414_1008657_pt1 | contig 10772 bp, 10 predicted proteins | sample PopdelMetagenome_8_FD_206183 | JGI IMG/M metagenome (GOLD analysis project Ga0325414, IMG submission 206183) | Populus deltoides microbial communities from Bellville, Georgia, United States - Leaf-PdKOR-R3 | ecosystem: Host-associated > Plants > Phyllosphere > Phylloplane/Leaf | place: USA...
TCACTCTCTCTTCCTTTAAACCCAGGAACTAAAAAATAATTTTTTTGGATCTAAATGGAGATTTGAAAAACTATTAGGACTATTAAAGTTGAAAGTGAAAATAGAAGGACAAAAATGAATGTTTTCTTAGATTTTTTTGTCGTGAGGTTTATATGTGTTTTACAATTTGATCGTCTTGAATTTTTCTTACCTAAAGATTTTTGACAATTTGGTCATAAAATTGAATAAAAAAGGCTAAAAATAAAAAAAAAGGTTTAAGGATAAAATTGAAGATTGTTTTAAGGGTATTGTTCACTATTATAGTGAATTCCTTAAGCGCTTTAATATATTTGACAATATATTTTCAATTTTATTAAATTCACAAAAAAAAAGATTTCTAATTGCTTTTATTAAAAAATATATTACAGTTTTTATAAAAACAATTGCTTTGATTTTCTTAATGCGATAATATTTTACCTTTATCATTTTAAAAAATCACAATTTTCATATCCTTAATTTTATTTTATTTTCTTTCCTCAATTTCTCTTCCTTAAATTGGTTGAAAACCATCCATATGTAGTATTAGGCAAGGCATTTGTTTGACAACATAGTGAAGGTTAATAATGTCATCAATAATTTGGCAAAAACCTTTAATAACTGGGTAGGGAAATATAGAAGTTTCTCGACTGTGTTGTTACTGTAAAAAAATTAGGTTAGAGTTAATAGCTAGATTTCATGATAAGTTTATCCAGATTACTAGTTAGGAAACAAAGACAACTCCATATGTAAGGAAGGTGCTTAATTAGTGTGTTGAGAAGGTAAGAAACATGAGAATGATTCCAACTAGTGCAAATGAATATCAAGTATATGAGGGCCAAACTAAATTATGTATTGATTTAAAGCAAGGACATTGCTCATGTAGTGAGTGGATCATGACTGGAATCCCATATCAATATGTGATGACTTGTGTGCATTATAAAAGAGTTGAGTTGGAAGATATATATAATTCCTATTACATTATATAAATAATTAAAAAAACATACCATTGTGCATTCATTACTAAAAGTTGATTTAAAGCTTAAATAAGGAGTTATAATTGCTTTACTTCCCAAAGTAAAGAAAAATGTGTGTAGACCAAGTAAAAAAAATGAAGACGGAGAATACCAACTTGGCATAATAAGGAAAAGGGCATCCACACTTAGGTCCAATATCTGCAAACAATATAGATATAATTCTAGGACATGCTTAAGAGATAGTGTTAACTAAATTGCAAGTGGCAGTATTCAAGGTTGAAATAAAAAAAATTTAAACTTGTTAAGCCCGCGAACCAAGTTAACCAGCTAAACTTGTGAATAGGTCCATGGACTTTATAAAGTTTAATAATATAAATTTTCCCTGAAACTTTTTTTTAACTATATAAGAAAAAATTAGATGATAAAAAAGTCAAGTTTAATTAAAAAAAAATCACCTCACCAAACTCATAAATCAGGGCAACTCGGGTTACCTTAGCAAACCCGCAAACCATGTTAACTTTATATAAAGGTAAAATAAAAGGAAACAAATTATAAAGTTAAATTCTCAACTATCACAATATTAAAAGATAAAATTGACAAAAAAATTTGAAAAAAAAATCATAACAAAAATTCAAAAAACAAACAAAATATTGTGGATTACTATTGTCATTCATAGTGCAATGTGTATGGATGACCAATGGTTTTTTCATACCCCTTAATTTTTGTTATTTTATAAAGTTTAATAACATGAATTTTCTCTAAAACTATTTTTTTAACTATATATATAAAAAATAAACTATAAAAAGTCAAGTTTAATTAAAAAAAAAAACAACTCATCACATTCGTAAACCGGGGCAACCTGGGTTACTTTGGCAAACCTGTAAACCACGCTAACCTCATATAAAAGTAAAATATAAAGAAGTAAATTATGAATCTAAATTCTCAATAATCTCAATTTTAAAAGATGAAATTGATAAAAATATATTTCAAAAAAATCATAACAAAAATTAAAAAAGAAAAAAAGAAAGAAAAATTTATAGATTACTATTGTAATCCAAGTGCAATGGGTGTTGGGTGAACAGTGATTTCCTCACATCATTTAATTTTTTTTACTTTATAAAGTTTAATAAATGATTTTTCTCTAAAACTATTTTTTTAACGATATGAGAAAAAAATTAGCTATAAAAAAGTCAAGTTCAATTAAAAAAAAACTCCACCAAACCCATAAACTAGGGTAACCCGGATTACTTTGACAAACTCACAGACCATGCCAATCATATAGAAAGAAAAAATAAAAAAAAAATTACAAAACTAAATTTTTAACTATCTTAATATTAAAAAATAAAATCAATAAAAATAATTTCTTTTAAAGAATTATAATAGAAAAACAAGAAATAGAAATAAATATTATATATTCAAACAAAAATAAAAAACCTAATATAAACCGTATCATTCCATGATTTGTCTACGATGCTTCCTTGTATATTCTAATTTTTTTAAAAAAACTAAAATTTTAATTATTTTAATATTTAAAAATAAAATTAATAAAAATATTTTTTTAAAAAAATATAACAAAAAAAAATTCATGCAATCAAACAAAAATAATAAAAAAACTAATATAAAAAAAATTATATCAATTCATAAATTTAGATAAACACTATAATATTTTCTTCATATGATTTAACTTTTCTTTTAATTTTAATTAGGCCATAATGAGGCCGTACTTAGTGTCTCTCTCACCAGTCACGACAGCTTGCTTTACTACTACTTTCTCTCACGAACGAACTGGGAGATCGGTTTCCCTTCGAAATTTTGCCAAACCACAACATGGTCAGTAACTTTTCTCTCTTTCTTTCTGAGCTATTACTTTCTTTAATACACATGCAATAATAGAGAAAATTTAGGGTTTCATTTACTATATTAATTTCTTGTTAAAGATACACACATTTATGCTTGGCTATACATGGGTTGTGCTTAGTTTTTGCTGTTTTGAATCATTGATTCTGCATATGATCATTTCTTTATATTTGGTTTTGCCTATTGAAGCCTAATTGTGATTTAGAGTTTTGACTTTATAGAGATTTTTTTGGCTTGCATTGCTGCTAAAAAGTGGAACACCCCGTTAGGGTTTTGGAACTTCTGGCATGGCATAGCATTGAATTACAAACTGAATTGGTGCATTTTGGGATCTGGGTTGTTTTGAGAATTTTCTTCTTAAAGTGCAATGTTAATTGTAGGAGCTGTGCCCTTGCGTAAAAAATATCCTTCTACTGGATTTTGAAGGGAAGCGTGTGGCTTCCAAGTATTTTTGTGATGACTGGCCAACTAATGGTGCCAAAGAAACTTTTGAGAAAGCTGTGTTTAACAAGACTCAAAAGACTAGTGCACGCTCGGAAGGTTAGCCATTTGTCTCCTGCTTAAACTACTCTTAAGGACTTTCTTTTTGCGTGTTTGTAAGCGTTTAGTTCATGCCCTGGGATTATTTTCATTATGTATGAGTTCACCTTCTGTGCTGCTTGTGTGGGGTTGGCTATCGCCCATGGCATTTCATATTCTTGTTGGTTAGATCAATGAGAGAGTAATATACTGTGCTCTTCCTGGTTTTTAATTTCACTGGTGCAATAAAAGTAAAAAAAAAAGTAACATGTAATTTTCTGTTGGCACTCATGGAGCATGGTTGAGGTTTCTTCTTCCAGGGGCAATACGTTCACATGTTTTGTAAAGTTCAGTTGTTAGTGGTTTACTGAATCTGTGGCATTGAGTTTCTTGACCCTTTTAGTGACAGTGGTGGGGGCAACACATTGAAATGTTTTGCAAAGTTCAGTTTTTTTGCAGATTACATATTCTTGTTTGTGAACATCTCCTCACTGCCATATTCATGAATTATGGTTATCACTACTGGTTGGCTCTGCTCAATTTTCTGTTATCACAGCTTCTGTATTAATATCTTGTGACCTTGTCTACAGTTGAGGTAACAATGCTTGAGAACAACATTGTTGTTTATAAGTTTGTTCAAGATCTACACTTTTTTGTTACTGGAGGTGAAGAAGAAAATGAGGTCATCTTAGCCACAGTCCTTCAAGGGTTCTTTGATGCAGTTGGCCTTCTCCTTAGGTTTTTGCTATGCCACTTCGTACCTTGTTCTTCCATACATTTTTATGCTGTCAGTACAAATCGCCACCCTTTCTGCTATTTAATTTCATATCCATTTTAATCATTCATTGTTTCAGAGGCAATGTGGAGAAAAGAGAGGCACTTGAGTATCTAGATCTCATCCTGTTGTGCATTGATGAAATTGTTGATGGCGGGTATGCAATGTGCTCTTCTTATGCAATTGAGTTGCTTATTTTTTTCCTTTAGCTGATATGTAGTTTGTTTCTTCTTTTCTGTCATTATTTAAACATGTCCTTTAACCTGCTGAACTCCTGAAAGGGAAACGTTGGATCCATGGATAATCTACTTGTCATAGTAAATTTGTGGAAATAATGTTAAAAAGAATTGGATCATTAATGATAGCCAAAGCTGCACTTTAGTTCTAAAGTTACCTCAGTTACATCCAGAAATGTTCTCAAACAATTTTGCTACGTATTTTTTACTCATTTACTTCAGAGGCTATCTCTTATCACCCAGAAATAACTCTTGACACGTCCTGATGCAGTATTATTTTGGAAACCGATGCAAATGTCATTGTGGGGAAGGTTGCAAGTCATAGTACAGTTGCTGAAGGATTGTCTGAGCAGGTATTGCTATTCCAGCGGACTTCCTTTCTTCCAACCTTGAATTTAGAAAAATATAGCGGAGTTGGTCAAATTGGTAATCGTTGCTACAGTATGTACTATAAACTTCTGCTTTCTTTGCAGACATTCTCACAAGCACTGGCAACTGCACGGGAACATCTAGCAAGGTCCCTTCTTAAGTGATAATTGCACCAGGAAAAAGGAGAGGAAAATAGAGGGTTCTTCCGTGTATATATTTACTTGCTTTGTAAGCACCAGTTTCTCAAGATAGTCCCTCCTTGATGTAATCAACTCCATGGGCTTCCATAAGCTCGTCTGACTTGATCATATTTTGGTTTGTGTTGCTCAGACCTCTGTTTGGTCGAAACTATTCAAAGAAAGTATAATTTAGGCAAAGAGGAGCTTTTAAATTACTCAGTCTTCGAATGAATGCATGTCACCTGTGCTCCGTTGTTGCAGCAAGTGATGCTTAACAGCAACGAGTGTTTTAACTGTTTCTCACTTCGCATCACAGTCTATCCCGGTCTCTATATCTGTATAAATAAATAGCTTAGTTCTGAGTTTGATTGGGGGGGGGGTAATATGACCAACCTTCTAAACTCGAAGGACCAAGTGGTAATCTGCCAGCTTGTGTTTAATTTAAGTCCATTCTCAAGTTATACCAAGCAGCCGTGCTTGCTATCCAAAGCAGTTTCGTTTGTTTCACTGTGCATGACTTGAAGTTGCTTCTTCATGTCTCGCATGGTCGAACTGCAGGTTAACTAATGTCAGATTCTGCTATGTAAGATAACCAGTTTTCTTTAGCATCCTCGCGGGCTAGAGGACTTTTGCATGTCTTTTTATAAAATAATCTGTGCCCATCATGCAGCAACTTGTCTCCTATTTACAAGCTTGCTCAGCTGGAACGACACCCAGACTAAGGATTTAGCAATGAAGCTTCGAAACTTGCATGTCGTTGCAATTGCAGTCGGTCGTCGCTAAGAATTTCGAAAAAGCTCCATTGAAGCCATGAGCATTAGGCTTTTCAGAGGAACACACAACTGCATGAAAAGGTGGTGATCCAAATATAATTTTACCACAGCGACGACCTATATATAAATGAAGTCCAGCCCCAACTGTACTACATAATAGAATCATAGAAATATATTCAATAAGATCATTTTTACCCAGTAACAATGGTGATAAAAGTGGTAATGTCTTAATTAAAAAAAACCTTCAGAAGAGATATATATATATATATATATACACACACACATATGATCCAAGGAATTAACATAAGATCTCTTTGAGCAGGAAGCATTGGTTGGTGCGTTTTTCTTCCATGACTTCGCTCAAATCTAATTTACTTTCTGTCTGCAACTGAATTACATAAACATATGCATTTACTTACTGTTTTTCCTAACAAAAAAATGAAGTCACCGATGACTTGGAGTCATTGTAACAATCACCTTGAATTAGCATAATGTCTTCATTGGATGAGAACATAATCCACATCATCTGAGAAAATATCTCCAGAAGTTGGTGGCAAGTTATTGCGACGCACAGTTTTACGTACTTGGGCATGAGTCTCTGCCTCGTGCTGGAACATCTTTACTAATTCTTGCAGCTCCAACTTTTTTACTTGAACCTGCTCTTCGGTGACTGGCTTCTTCAGTCCAAGGTAAAGTAACCCTACAGCAATCAGCACCAATCCTACGAAGAGGAGGATGCCAGTAAATAGAGCAAATGCATATGGTGTACCAGATGCTCCAGGCATCCCATCAACATTGATCCCAAATAACCCAGTGATGATAGAAAGCACAAGACCACAGCCTCCAAAAACAGCCAAATTATGGGTTACACGAAGGCTTCTATCCTGCATAAGAGGAGAAAAGAAACAAAAAACGAGGGATTTCTCAAATCAATCCAGGAAGAAATGAAGATATGATCATATCCACCACAAACACATGCACACACCCTGCAAAACAAACCTGCAACCATGCCCGAACAGTGCTTTGTATAACATCTTGAATAGTAAACAAACGACCTCGAACAGCTTCTTGCTCCTCTATCATTTGTCTTGTACTCTTTCTTATTTCCTCTAGCAACATTCTTGCTGCATTTCCCCTCAAATGATGTAGAAGCTCGAAAACAATCTCCTCTCTTGCGTGGAGTGACCATTTCACTCTGATAACCTGCAAATGAATAGCCCCTGGTTTTGGTACTAAATGGAACAAACATGCATTCCCTTGGGATGTGAGAAGTAAGAAATTATGCCAACTCCAAAACAATGGGATTTTGCTGGCAGATACTTTTATGGACCACCAGGTCTTAGAAGCAACATCTGGATTTTATAATTGCCATGTCTAGACCAAGGAAGTTTCAATGTCTACATATCATCAGATCAAGATTTGCTCGTCAGAGCAGTGAGCATGACAGCTGTCAGATAATCATGAAATGGCAGAACAAGCACAAATGTACAATGTATATATACAAGCGATGAGACAGAAATCAGAATGTATATGCATAAAAGAGTTTCAACAATTGGAACTACCTGTCTTGACAACCTTCTGATTTCTTGGTTCAAGATAACACTGAAGAGACTCATATCTTCATAGTTTCTCCTGTTCATAGCAATTTATGTAACAAAAATTATGTATGATATAGTAACAAATCCAAGTTTGGAAAAGTGCACGTGTCTTTTCAACCTGTTCACAAACTTCAGCTCAATCTCATCTGCTTCCCCGAATATAGATTTTCGAAACAGCCTAAAAAATTAAGAGATGAAAACAAAAACTTGAAGTTAGAAAAAGAAAAGGATACATAATATACGCTAATATCCGTTCATCTTCTCAGAATAAGTTATTTTCCTAAAGACAGTGCAGGACAAGACACGGGTGAGTTGGTGCAGAGAAGTGATTTGAAGACAGTTGTTTTGTAATAGAAAGTAGGAACAGAAAGGAACACATGGCATGATACAGTTTTGCTGAAGTGCTAATGGTAAATACTTGTTCTTTTAATCATGCATTTTCATTTTTCATCTGAAAAACAAGAGGCAATTAGTTTTGCTATCAGCAAAAAAGAGGCCAGGTTCTCAGATATATTGCATGGATGCCATTGGCCTGCAGATGGTGCATTTGTCGTCCAAAAGAAGGGAAAAAATCGAATGGACAAAAGCATGATTTCAAATAAAAATAAGCCATGAATATGTAACATAGTTTAGTTCCAGTGGTTTCCATTACCTATCATCCCACCTAGACATCCGACTAGCTAGTTGTGCAATGACCTCATGCACTGTCTTTGGACCATTACAGCCTCCAAGAAAAAGAAGTTCCTGACCAAATCGGGGCACCAAAGGGATGAATCAATAATCAAGTGAATTGAATACTTAATTAATTACACTTGTTTCAGTACTCTAGTCCACTTGAAAACTCCGAGTCATGAATAAACCTGAACTTCAGTGATACCCAAAACATTCACTCTTGACACATGCCCCTTTATGTGCAGTGCAGTTACAAGAAAGTTTTGTGCATGCCAGGAGCGCAGTACAACAGGAATGTCATCCTCATCAACAAATGGATCGCCAGCGGATTGTCCCAAGAGCTCAAACAGCAGACCTCCAGCAACCCTTACTGGGACCTAGATAGGAACACAAATCATGACAATTAATAATAATCAAGTAGAATGTCATGGGAGAAAAACTAGGAACCTATTAAAACCATTTTTTTTTTTTTTACAAATTTTAATCAACTTCATATAAATATAATGAAATACAAATTCATGTAGTCTGTCATGTACAGACATCTCTTGGATCCAACAATTTTCACTTTCTTCCCTTAAGCCAAGGACCCATTCTTCAACTTTACATGGATATACAAAATACGTGAGATATGATAGGCTATAATTTACACTGCACAGACACATAATTCATTCCAGGTTACAATTTACAAAACAAGAAAACAACACAACACTGAACTTATCCAAGAATGAATCTCAGCAACTTTAACATAAGATGGATTATATGCCTAGGTGAGCACAAAAATTATACATTTTCCCTTGGACATAGGCTGTAAGTTCAACGTCTTCCCCTTCATACATTTGCATGATTGCATCTATTCAACTAAAGGGAAAACTCCCAGTTCTTATCTTGTTAAAGTGGTTTCTTCCTCAACCTCTGCGAATTGTAGAGTGTAGGCAATTGGCATAGACCATTGCTACCTGGGCATTCTATTTAAGGATTCAGATTTTAATTTAAAATATCTATCAACTAGCCCTTTTATATGAACTCCTTTCCTAATAACTGCCATACATTTTCTCTCAGAAAAAACCACAAACAACAGTACAGAGGAGTTGAACCTGGAACCTCCAAGTTTTTATCCAGCAGTTGCTCTATATACAGAGGTTCACAAAGTTATGGTGATAGCGACTGTAACATGCTCAAACAAGATAGCCTTATATTCATGCTAGAAATTATATCATGAACATAAAAATTTAGAGAAATTAAAATAAGAGGAAAACATTACACTAAAGAAACAATGGGTTACTTGAGAGAGAGGAGAATGAGGAATGTGAAGGTTCATTTTTCTCATAGCTTTTATACAATAATTCAAAGAAGATAATATCACAGTCACAGTCACATATGATGAACGTTTCAAATAGGCCAGTCACCAACAGTTTTCCACCACACAAACAATCCAGGCCCCCTTTTTTCATGCCACATAAATTGACCTTGGCTGAAGAAGCACAAAAGGGAGTTCAAGTATTTTAAGCACCACCCATCCATGTTACGGAATAGCTATAACTTGAAATACAAAAGAAACTATCCACTACCTCATAAAAAAGGTGCTTCATCCGCTCACTGATGAGTCGACTTTCATCTCTCAAAGCTAAACTGATGGCAGGATGCAACCACTTGGCATTGTTGAGCCATGCCTGGACAGAGGTGTGACTTGCGGCGACATGACACCACCAAGTAGGGCCGGCTGGACGTTCCCAATAGGGAGCTGCTAAATCTGCAACAGTAGGACCAAGTTCATCATCCGGCAACCCTACTTGCTGTGTTGGCCAGTCACCGTCAATTTGCACAGTTTGGACAAGCTGAGAAATCCTAGCCCAGCCAATGGGTATCCAACGGCCATCCTCATGCCTGTCCTGTCTTGATGGGAGGATCTTCTTCTGAGCATCAGAAGAAGGGGCATTGCGATTAACAGACGACGATTCGAATAAATTGCAACTCTCCTGTCTCTCAGGCATTCCGCCATTCTTTGATAACTCACTATTAACTGTGTGTCTGGTGCTAAACATGTTGGAGGAAGAAGGAGTTGTGGTTGAGGGAGAGGATTTGGGAGTACGACTCGGAGAGAATTCAAAGGCACAAATAAGTCCATCTGTCCAAACATCACTCCCAGGCATAACATCTCTTCCGCCGTTACCATAAACCTTGCTCTTGTTTTCTGATATCATGATTTCATGCACCGAAGAGGGATTCTCAATCATCATGCTGCTCTGTTCCATCTCTTCTTCCTTTCTTTTCTTTTCCGACTCGTCTGTGCATATTCAGATTTCAACTGAAAAATGACATTAACCAGAAGCATCACAGAGAGGAGATGTTTAGGGTAAGGGTGAGAATAAACAGCGACAAAGAGCTTGGAAGTGGGGGAGTCTGCTTGCTTTTGCCGTCCGTTTCCCATCTACTCCTTCTGCCCAAAGAATAGGGTTCTTAAATTAAAGTTAAAATCACTGTGACCGCAGACACTCCCGCAGTTAAATTGCGTTTTTGTCCTCCGTTGAGAAAATTTGATGGCCTCTTGACCATCAAAAGAGCAGAGCACATGCATCATCCAGTCTTTTTCTTCTTCTTTTTTTTTTTTTTTTACAGTAGAAGACGTTTTCGAGATCCAATTCCCATTCATAAAGGTATTATTATTATTAATAAAATAGTTTTTTTATTATAATCAAATTCGATTACAGTGATTTTATAAATAAATTAAATTCATACATGTTCATGGAATGTAATTGGTATGGTTTTCAACCCTGTACTGGCTTGGTACATCGATACGAAATT
>Ga0325414_1008658_pt1 | contig 10771 bp, 6 predicted proteins | sample PopdelMetagenome_8_FD_206183 | JGI IMG/M metagenome (GOLD analysis project Ga0325414, IMG submission 206183) | Populus deltoides microbial communities from Bellville, Georgia, United States - Leaf-PdKOR-R3 | ecosystem: Host-associated > Plants > Phyllosphere > Phylloplane/Leaf | place: USA...
TCATTCTTTTAGAGGTTTAGAGGGCTTAGTTGTATCCTGGAGATGTTGTCTCTGTGTAGGACAAATAAACACCTTAAAGATAATGTTTTCACGCTTCTAAGCCAACTCCATATTTGTTTCCATCCTAAATTTTCCCAACAATAATTTTCATACAAGATTGCACTGACTGTAGCCAGGTAATGTACTAATAAAGCAACAATCACTAAGCAACATTTACACCTAACAGCATTAACCTAATGGTCCAACACAATTTAAAATGTAAAAGGTGGGCATGAATGGAAACTCTGCAGCAAGGAAACGAACACAGTAACAACAATTTGTTTCCACTTCCCAGCATTGCTTAGACATGACATACGGAGACATTGCCGTGCAGCAATGTCGCAAGCAACAAACAAGAAAAGAAGAAGGATGACACTGTGTTTCAATTGGTTTGGAAATCAACATTTATAAGAGAACAACGAACAAACCAAATATCAAAGCTGGACAGCAAATTATAAATCAAATTTTGGCAGTGAAAGAGATGTATGAGAACATGGCAAACATTGAAAATTGAAATCGGAAATTAGAGCTATGATTGAAGAGAATACAATACGCAATTCAACATAATCAAACATGGAAATCGATGTACATTCCATTCCTAATATAACGAAGCATATAAATCTATACCGAACGACATTACACCTTTATAAAGTCTTCATCTTCAACAGATTGCAATATCTTCCCCAAGAATAACATGCTTTTTATTTATAAAATGAATAACTCTATTTGAACTTTAAATTGAACAATAAGACAAACACTAAGTTTATTTTTGGAGTAAACGATGACATATTAAAGGTGGGTAATTTACCCTGGTTACCTACACGATCTGGGTTGATGATATGTAGCTCAGGGCCACCAAGTTTTTAATTTTGATGTCCGATCTGGGAAGAATAATCTCACTTCTAGACTCTTAGAAAACTTTGACAAAAAAAAATACAATGATAAGATTTTGAGCATTGACAGCAGCCGAAAATACCAATGGGAGTGTTGCCACAATTAGAAAATAGTTATTTAACATTTATTTTCTGTCCCTGAATAATTTCTATAGTTGAAAAAGAAACAAATCTTGTCCTCTGACCATTTCATAACCAACAATACCATAAATAACCAAGAAAGAAGAGGAAACATTATTGGAATAATATGATAAAAATAATTACAAGGTGTGGGATAATACGAAGAACATCACTTCATAGGGGTGTTGCTTATACTGTGGCTCGTGCAGGATGCTTTGTGACATCAAGACGGACAATGTAGGGACTAACAACGGAACCGCAGTATATATGGTTTCCAATCTTGATCCCACTTGAAATCAATGCCAAACTCGGATCATAGTAATGCTCCGTTGGTTTTCCTTCCAAATCTACGATGAAAACACCACTATTCTTCACCACATTAATTTCCCCTATGTACTTCGTATAGATTCCCATAAGCTTCCGAAGAAAAGGATGTTTGAGTGCCAGGTCCAGTGCAACTGTGATTCCCTGTTGTATTTTTGCAGCAACATTAATGGTGTTATAAACAACAGTCGTCATACTATAGAGGTCTCTAAGTGAAGGGAAAAAGAAGATTAATGCAAGTGAAGAATAGCAGTAACGCAATTAAATTACCGAGCTTAATGCAATATAGTAATGGCCATGCCCATCATGATGGATGTTATCAGGCAAGCCTGGCAAATTGTCAATGAATGTCTCTAGGCTCCCTTTTTTCTTTCCTTGTATGTAATATTTTCTACACCTTCTCCTGCAATAACCAGTTCAAAAAGGTGAATTATAAGAATTTCATGATAATTCATAGATAGTTGGTGGTGTTAGATAACCTATAAAATTTATTATCTCAACGTTTTGTTAGCGTATAGCCTTATCCCTTAGCGCATCTTTTAGGGCAAAACAAAAAAAATTCCCCTTGTGAAAGCCAAACGAAAGAAAGAAATATCAAAGAAGCTAATTTCTCGAAAACTAGCATGCGTGTTTGCAAGAACGTAAATAAAATTACTCGGATCATACATCAATGTTTCACAGAAGACCACATATTGTTGATCTGGTGAGACGGCGACTCCATTAGCAAAGTAGAGGTCATGGGCCAAAACCCTGGTCTCTTTGGTAACTGGATCATAGCTCATTGCTCGACCATATGGCTTACCCTCCAAAAAATCCCAGAAGAACTCGAGCACATTGTATTTATATGAAGCATCTGTAAAATAGATGGTACCACCTTCTGCTATATCTACAGCATCTGTGAGTTTAAATTTCACACCCTCGGCCTCATCAGCTAGTAGCTCCACCTTACCCTCTCCACTTATCTTTAGCAGTCCCTGTTAGACACAACATTGTAAATAACAAGCCCGTGCGGTAATTGACGTAATACCAGTGCTACACACAAGACATTACTAAACTTGTATTAAATACATGAGAAAAAAATACATTGAAAAATGATCATATATTCAGAGTTGATTTCAAGACAATTAAACTTATAGACATATATAAGACTAAATATAAAATAAATAAAGCTAATTTTCCAAAAACTATAATGATTTTGAAAAAAAGGTCGCATTCGCTCATACTTCTATGAGGGAAAAGTGATTTCATTCAGAATATATTATAATAAACAAAATGTGATATTTATTTTTCTTTTTAATTTCCTCTAATTACCTAAAATGAAATCAATTCCATGCCTGATTAACGAGCCTAATCTCTTTGCCCATAAGATCCTTCAGACAGACACATAATATTACAAAATGTGATTTTTTTTTTAAATGAAAGATACCAACTAACTATAGCAACTAGCCAGTTATCCGGGGCTCTGTTGTGAAATGAAGCAATTTTTTTAATGACAAAAAAAATGTGCAAGCATCTTTAGTGATGGCAACAAAATTAAAAAAAAAAACAATGAATTTGTGTCAATTAAATTTAATATGTGATTTTAATTTTGAGATTAATAAATCAAGTCATATACATAACCATAAAGCAAGAAAGTGCTAATTTAGTTGGCTAGATGTCACATTCTTTACCCTTCTAAGCTTTTTTTCTATTTGAGTCTTTGTTCTCCTTGTTTAAGATGAAATGCGAGATTAAATTCATATGAGCTATTAGAGAATTGCATATTAAATTGAAAAAAATTGACTAGACCGGGGTGAAATGAAATTCAAGACTCAATTCAAGAATTAATATTGATTAAAAAATCAAAAAAAAAAAAGAAGAAAAAGGGTTGGCGCGTGGAATAAACATACCACCATGTGAACCGGACCACCATGGTCTGGTGGTACAGCCTCCCATCTCCAAAAAAAGGCAATTCTTTCCACTATTAGATTCATCTCATCAAAGCGGTCATCCCAAAAACAGTGCATGGCTGAGAAGGAGTATGTCGCTTTGGCGACTATTTTTATTCTCTTTCTTTTCTCATACTACCTCTTCTTCTCTTTCCTTTCTCATATTCTATCTACTCTGGAAAGAGAAGAGTCTCTGTTTTCTTTATTTTCAATTCTAGTCCCTCTAGTTTTAATTCGTTAGAAAACGAGAAATTCTAACTATTTTGCATAAAATCTAAGAGTCAACTGAAAGCTGGAATTTCTTGTGTCTCCAAAGAATCTTATATCAAGGAGATCAAACAAGAACACCAAACCCAAATTTCAATCCAGCCACTTGCTAAAGGAAAAAAATTGAAAAAACAAAAGAATAATTAACGTCACCAACCTTGAAAGCATCGGCTACAATAACTTCATTATCGTGTCCAAGGGCGAGTCCGAGAGGCCTACCTCCAGTGTTAACCCAGCTCTCCACGATAGTGTCAGCAACCGAGTCATTAATCGTGACTCGTTTAACCCACCCATCAGCACAAGAAGTGTAAATAACACCCGAACTGCTATCATATGCAATATCTTCTGGTCCAATCAACTGCTTTAAGCCCAAAAGCTCTGATCCTTGAAGCATGCGATCATTCTTCTTCAAAGCCTTCAATGGTGGCTGAGTCAGCTCGTGGATCGGCAAGTGAGCTGGTTCGAACGAGTCAAGTTGGAAAACGAGTGTAGCTACCAAGACAGGAGATAGAACCGTTAAAAGAACAGTAAAGAAAGGCCATAAGGGCTTTCTTGATGTGGGTTTCGGAGAAGATGGTGAGCTTGCAGGTCTAGACTTCGTTGCCATAGGGGGTTGGATAATGTTATCTAGATGCTGCAGCAAGCATTTATATTATTGTCTGAAATCGCTGATATTTTAATATTTGATGTCATAAATCTAAAACAATATAAAGACTATTAAGTTCAAAAAAACACATGAAATAAACTCTCTCTCTCTTTTTTTTTACCAAAACCACATTATTTCATGAGTTTTTCTCTTAAAAGATCAAAACTTGAGTTGATTCTGTCAACTCAACCCCAAGTTTATCCGAGTCAAACTCTTCTAACGACAACAAAAACAATGAAAAGGAGCCACGCATCTGCCTTCTTTCCATAACTGACAGGAACGTTGATGAGATTTGCGATTAAAAAAGAAAAACATCTCTTCGCAGAACTCGATTCATCAATAAGAAATTATATACATTCAATTCTAATTTATACTTCCAACAAGTGCATGAGAGCGGGAGATGACCTGGGACAGCCGGCTTTTACTCTCTCATCTAGGTTTATAAAGAGAGATGAGTTTTCTTGAATTAAAAAAAAAAGAAAAAAAAACTTTTGAGGAAGATGCCTAGTCATCGACCACAAAGTCATCTTATGCAAAAATAATCAATTATATGCATGGGGAAGATGACGTATACGTCATTTATATGATTTTATTGTCAAGTTGTTTTTTTTTATTCAACCTTTTATTTTTTTCCTCCAATTTAATCTCTTAATATTTTATTAATTTATTTATTCTAAATTTTTTATATAAAATTATAGTAATTTCAAATAAATTTTTTATATTTAATTGATACTTGATTAATTTTTTCAAGTGTTTATTTTTAATAAATATGTAGAGGGTCATAAACTTGTATTCAGTTTATCTTTACGGATTTTATTTTTATTAAATAAAAAATATTTTAAAAAATAAAATAAAAATAATTATAGTACCAAAAAAAAAACATTGTAAATCTTATTTTTCTTCTTTCCTCTAATTACCTAAAATGAAATCAATTTCATGCCTAACGAGCCTAATCTCTTTGCCCATGAGATAGTTTAGACAAACACATAATACTACAAATAATACGTCTGAGAAGATTAAAGATCAATATAACATATTTTTAACCACTTTTTTCTTTAATTCATGCTAGATAATTTTTTTAAAAATAGTTATAAAAGATATTAACTTCCGTGTTTCTCTAAATTATTTCTTGAAAACTTAAATTAATAAAACTAATTAAAAAAATTCGGTTAAGATCCATTTATGCTGATTTTTTTAAAAAAAATTAATGAAGGATAATAAATATCATAGAAGTACTCTTTTGTTCTTCATCGAAACAAGACATCGTGTATTGCATGATCTTTTCTAGGATGGTGGCAAGCACAGCATTCATGTGTACTAGACCCCATGGTAAGTAGTGATACACCCCATCAAATCTCTACAATCTAGATTCAAGCATCTTCTATTATGTACATCATTTCGTCCTCTTAAAATGTTGACATTAAATTAAATTAATTCGTACTGAAATAGTTTAAGACGAATCAATTTTTTTTTTTGAATATTAAAAAAATATTTAGGTTTTAGAGAATTAATAGATTTTGCTATTAAATTAAGTTTAACGGGTTAATTTTGAAATCTATTGACCTGATTTCTTGTTTAATGTAAAATTAAAATTAAATTGTGTGAAAGATATTTTATTGTGATATAGTCAACTTGACAAGCACAAAAATAACTTGAATAACCAATAAAAAAATTAAATGATAAAATTGAAAGAAAAATAATAATAATAATAATAATAAAATTTTCTTAACCTAACTTTTTTTTATTTAGATAAGGTTTAAAATTAAATTATATAAAAATTGTATTAGTATTGACCTAGTTTACAGACTCGCACTTTGTGCTACAAATTAAATTAAATTTTTTTTGAACAATACAAAAATATTTGGGCAGTACAGAACTTGATGTTGTTATTAAATTTAGTAGATAAATTTTTAAATAACTTGATTTGATTTATTATCTAATATAAATTTAAAATTAAATCATGGTAAAGATGTTTTAATATCATACAATTAATCGTGGGAGCTGGACCACTATGGTTTGGTGGTGCACGCGACAAGAGAAGGGCCTTTCCCCTCCTTAATTTTAATTCTAGTCCCTTTAGTTTTAATTCATTAGAAAACAAGAAATTCTAACTATTTTGCAAGAAATCTAGTCAACTGAGAGCTGGAATTTCTTGTGTTGCCGAAGAATCTTATATCAAGGCAATTAAATCAAAATACCAAACCGAAATTTCATCCTAACCAGCTGCTAAAGGACATAATTGAAAAAAAAAAGAATATGGTTATGAAAAGAAAGAAAGAATAAAAGGGCGAAAAAAATCAAAGGAAAAAGAAGAGCCGAACGGTAACTCCAAAGTAAATTAAACATTTAAAACGGTAGGCGTGTTAGTTTATTTCTTGTAATGGAACATTAAGTTGATTAATTAACGTTACCAACCTTGTAAGCATCGCCTACAATAACTTCATTATCGTGTCCAAGGGCGAGTACGAGAGGCCTACCTCCAGCGTTAACCCAGCCCTCCACGATAGTGTCAGCAACTGAGTCATTAATCGTGACTCGTTTAACCCACCCATCAGCACAAGAAGTGTAAATAACACCCGAATTGCTATCATATGCAATATCTTCTGGTCCAATCAACTGCTTGAAGCCCACAAGCTCTGATCCTTGAAGCATGTGATCATTCTTCTTCAAAGCCTTCAATGGTGGCCGAGTCAGCTCGTGGATCGGCAAGTTAGCTTGTTCGAGCGAGTCAAGTTGGAAAACGAGTGTAGCTACCAAGACAGGAGATAGAACCGTTAAAAGAACAGTAAAGAAAGGCCACGGGGTCTTTCTTGATGTGGGTTTCGGAGAAGATGGTGAGCTTGCAGGTCTAGACTTCGTTGCCATAGGGGGGTCAGTGGCCATGACATGGAGAGTGAAGCTGTAATTATATCTAAATACTGCCGCAAGCATTTAAATTATGAAACAAGTTGTTTCAAATCAAGGACATTTTAATATTTGATGTCATAAAACAGTTAATCACTACTTGGCTGTAAGTAAAAAATTGAAATCCTTCGGAGATCGGTTTTTTCCTCCCTTTTTTTTTTTAACATGCACTAAAACCACAATTAATATACACACATATACTAATGCCAATTGAGGTACATCGGACTGTGAAAATTTGATTTCCTATAAATACAAATATCCCGGAATTATTTCTTGTACATGAAGATGCAACGCCCAGAATGGGCCTGTTCTGTTTTTTTTTTTTTTTTTATGAGTCTGTTCGTGTTTACAAGAACTTGAAACATGCAACACACATAAATAAACTATATAGCAAAAGCTTCGATAAAGCAATCCAATAATCAAGAAATATTTGTTTTGAACAGGTACAAAAATATCCCACTTGCTCGGTGGTGTATACCTACCTATATATGGCCATTTTAATCTATGATGAATCCCACACTATTTGACTTGTAGTGGTTGCATCCTACTTTGAAGGTTTATTCAGGACAAGATCCACATGAAAATTGTAGACCAGGCAGTGAGTGCCAAGGCTGCAACTAAGTATGTCCACAAGAAGAGGACCGAGCACTCTTCTTGTCCCACATTAAACAACTGTGTCATGGTACCTGCACATATGAAGATTATTAGCAATTTTAGCAGCCAAAGTTAGCATCTCCAGATTATATAAAATGCGGTTGAATATCATTGATTACCAATATTCATGGCAGGTGGAAGGGTATACTGAATCATCAGAACATAGTGAAAGAGAGGGTCTGATGGGAGAAAGCCAAGATGACCAGCTGCTTTAACAACCCACATACCAATTGCAGGAAGTATAATGTATCGGACACAAATCACCCCAACAACGATCCATGATTTGATTTTGGATGCGCGCAAGCCTTTTTATGTAGAATACATTATAGAAGCTTGTCAGAACGTGTTGCCATTTATGTTGGTTTGGAAATTTCGAACGAGTACTTGAATTTTTTTAATTTTTATTTACCTTCGATTAGGTTGCCTCCCAATATGAGAGTTATACAAGGAATGGTTCCATCTCTGCAACAGAGTGTTTTCACTTTTAGATAACCTGAAATTGTTGAATTTAAACGGAACAATTGTAAGTCGAAAGATAGAAATTCATACCCAAGTAATTTGATGGAGTCTTGGATCACTCTTAGAGGGGCTTCTGAACCAATTATCAGGTTTCTCAAAAATGTAGTTGCTCCAAAGATGAATCCCAAAATCTGATGGAAGATGGACAAAATTAAGCTTGTAAACTATCCGGTATTTTGATGACCAAAGAGAAAGATGTTTAGCTCTTCTCAATAAAAAAAGTGGGTGAAATGTCGAGGAAACTCACTGCAGCTAGAGTTGGGGGTGCCAAGAGCTCCTCTAAAATCTGATGAAGAAATCCTATTAATTTAGTCCAGGATGATACATTCCCTTTTCCATGTTCTGATTCCTGGGAAACAATCTGAAACCAGAGAGATTCAGAAGTCCAAATATCAGGCCTGTAGATATTAGTGTGCATATAGGAATATAATAGGACAGACTACTGTAAAAGTACTAACAGCACGGCTTTCTGTATCTTCAGCAGACTTGGATGACGCAACCACTATTGCAACATTTTCTTGATCTTGTCCTATTAGCAGGTGAGTTTCCTGGCTAGCGTCTAAATCATTGTTGGGTGCTTTTGAGACCTCTACTACTGCTTGAAGTGCTTTTAATTTTGCAGCCGACGTTCGTATTAGATGGAATGTATAAGTCCAGATGAAGAAACCTCCTAGCTGCATTGGCAAACCAAAACAAAATGAGATTTTACAGAAAACATGATTTCCCAATGCTTGGCCTCATGGCGTTGTTGAGTTTCAACTCGAAGATTACCGCCATAGAGAAAGAAGCGTATGAGAGTCCAACGGAGGAGCAGATGCTACTGTCACCAAATGGACTTCCGTCCTCAGTACAGATTGCAGGGACAATTATGAGCAGAAGATTTCCCAAGTTTCCTATTTTAACAAGCACCAAAAGTACACAACAATCAGGGTTTCAACAGTCTACGTGCATGAATGAAACAAGTTAAATAGTCCAACCACAACTAACCTGATGAACATGTAGCAATAACAAGGTCCTCTAGGTAAGGCTTTGGTCTCAGTATTTTAACAAGTATCCATCCAAGAATGCCTCCAATTAAGAATGTAAATCCAATGTTAACAGGCATAAACCACCTGAGGAAATGATCAACCAAAGCAGAGCATGAATCAATTTTCCAGCCAAAAGAATTGCACCAAATTGGTTCCAAAGGGTGCAGGATTACACCTTTTGGCAGCATGTCAAAAGTGAAGAGCTTAAATTTCTGTTAGCCTACCATGAGATAATGTCTTCGAGAGTAACAGTTTTAGCCAGGCTAGCAAACATGAGAGAGGGTGTAAACACCATGAACACGAGCTACATTGGGAAAAAGAATTTTCGTTGTTGTAGAGGGAACAAAGAGCAACCTTAATAAAAACAATGAAATTCTTGATTCTTACCTTATTTAAGGATTTTCTAGCATCCTTAGGGAGAAGATTCAAATACTCAGTTGCCATCAAAGCTCCCAGGAAGCTGATAAGTAGGACTTGTATGACTGGCAAAGATGCCACCTCAAAAAGTGTCCAGAAACCCATCTTCTCTTTTCAACTTCGTTTCAAAAACTTCGCTGGAAAAGGATCAAAGATATGTAAAATGATTCCTTCTCTTCTATCTTCTTTCTTCTGTTGCAGGATTGTGCTTCTGTGCCTATCTAGCTACTTCTGCCCTTCCTTGTATTTTATATACTAAGAGAAAAAGGAAGGAAAATCATGAGAAGGAACATGAGGACAAGACAAAAGAGAAAGCCAAGTTAAGACTAGCTAAACACATTCAAAATGCAACAACAGAAATTTGTTGTGACACAATTATGAAAAGCTATATATCGAGCTTTCAATTAAAAAAAAATTGTGCATGTGAATCTAAAAGCCTAGCCAAGGGAGGAAAGAACCAAGAAGGTAACAACCCTTTGTCTTCATTAGAGGGTACAGATATTGCACCGCCATGTCACAGGGTCCCTGTAGAAACCAGTTTTCCCTCTCTAATTTTGATGATCAAGGTAATTTGAGTTGAATTTCGCATTTTATGGTGCCTGTTCACATTCAAAATGATAGGATTATGAAAAATCTATCTCCCTCTCTCTTTTCTCCCTTTATTTTTTTAACATGAACCAAAGATAGAGATAACATAGAAACAAACTGTAATGGATGAAATAATTATTATACTTCTGAACATTAAAAAAAAAAAAAACTACTCGCCGTTTCAATCATTTGGGGTCCCCTCGCCATAATTATCTGGGGTCACTGGGTGAGATCAGCTGACACCACACATAGAAGGGCGGGCGCACTTCCTAAACACTCAAGATCATTCGGCTAGAATCCTAGCTAATCAGCTTTCTTATATATTTTTTTCCATTTCTTTTGGTTAAACAATCGACTCACGAATATATTAATTCGGCCATTCTAAACTCTTTGTTGAGGCTGGCTGCTTGTGCTCTTTATTCGGCCATTAAAACAATAAAAAAA
>Ga0325414_1008659_pt1 | contig 10771 bp, 5 predicted proteins | sample PopdelMetagenome_8_FD_206183 | JGI IMG/M metagenome (GOLD analysis project Ga0325414, IMG submission 206183) | Populus deltoides microbial communities from Bellville, Georgia, United States - Leaf-PdKOR-R3 | ecosystem: Host-associated > Plants > Phyllosphere > Phylloplane/Leaf | place: USA...
GCAGCCTAGAAACCGAAGGGATTTCATGTATTGTGATGAGGTGTTATGGCAAAAGAAAATGATGATTCAAAAGGAGAGGTGGTATCAAAGGGAGAGAAATAAAGAAACCATTCAGATTCTTCGATATGTGGATGAATCATGACAAGTTCATGCCCGTTGTGAAGAAAGTATGGGATCAAAATTTGGGGGTTTGTCCAATGTATCAATTGTGCTGCAAACTTAGAAAGCTAAAGCAGGAATTGAAGGACTTTCAGGACGCTGTTTCCTTAGAGTAGATGTGGAATCACTACTCGGTCAGGTAGAAGTCTCCTCGCTCAAGACCAGCATACCGGTTCGAAAGGGCCATAACTTTCGATCCGATCGTTGGATTGCATTCAAATTTTTACAGGAGTTTCCGGACGCCGTTTTCCTTGGAGTAGATGTGGAATCGTTATCGGTGCGGCGGAGGGCTTTGCAATCCAAACCATAGTGCTGGTTCGAAAGGGCCATAACTTTGGATCCGACCATTGGATCGCCTTCAAATTTTTGCAGGAGTTTTCAGACGCCGTTTTCCTTTGAGTTGATGTGGAATCGTTACTCGACAAAGCGAAGGTCTCTTCCCTCCAGACCAGAGTACCAGTTTGAAAGGGCCATAACTTTGGATCCTATCGTTGGATCTTCCTTAAAGTTTTACAGGAGTTTCAGGACGCTGTTTTCTTAGAGTAGATGTGGAATCGCTACTCGGTGAGGCGGAAGTCTCCTCGTTCGAGACCAGCGTACCAGTTGGAAAGGGCCATAACTTTCGATCCGACCGTTGGATCGCCCTTAAATTTTTACAGGAGTTTCCGGACGCCATTTTCCTTGAAGTAGATGTGGAATCGCTACTTGGTGCAGCGGAGATCTCTTCGCTCCAGACGAGAGTACCGATTCGAAAGAGCCATAACTTTTGATCTGATCGTTTGATCTCCCTCAAATATTTACAGGAGTTTCAGTTCGTTGTTTCCTTAGAGTAGATGTGGAATCGCTACTCGGTGAGGAGTAAGTCTCCTCGCTCGAGACTAGCGTACTGGTTCGAAAGGGCCATAACTTTCGATTAGATCGTTGGATCGCCTTGAAATTTTTACAGGAGTTTCCGAACGCCGTTTTCCTTGAGTTGATGTGGAATCGCTACTCGGTGCGGTTAAGGTCTCTTCGCTCCAAACGAGAGTACCGGTTCGAAAGGGCCATAACTTTTGATCTGATCGTTGGATCTCCCTCAAAATTTTACAGGAGTTTCCGGACGACGTTTGCCTTGAAGTAGATGTGGAATTGCTACTCGGTCAGGCCAAGGGCTCTTCGGTCCACACCAGATTGCCGGTTCGAAAGGGCCCTCAATTTTTGATCCGATAATTGGATCTCCCTCAAATTTTTACAGGAGTTTCCGGACGTCGTTTTCCTAGGAGTAGATGTGGAATCGCTACTCGGTGACGCGGAGGTCTCTACGCTCTAGACCAGCGTACCGGTTCAAAAGGGCTATAACTTTTGATCCGACCGTTGGATCGCCCCTAAATTTTTACAAGAGTTTGCGGATGCCATTTTTGTAGGAGTAGATATTGAATCGCTACAAGGTGAGGCGAAGGTCTCTGCCTTCCGGACCAGAGTACCGGTTCGAAAGGGCCATAACTTTTGATCTGATTGTTGGGCCACCCTGAAATTTTTATAGGAGTTTCCGGACGACGTTTTATGTAGAGTAGATGTGGAATCATTACTCAGTGAGGCGGAGGTCTCTTCGCTCGAGACCAGAGTACCAGTTCGAAAGGGCCATCACTTTTGATCCAACCATTAGATCGCCCTCAATTTTTTACAGGAGTTTCCAGACGCTGTTTTCTTTGGAGTAGATGTGGAATCGCTACTCTGTCAGGCCAAGGGCTCCTCGCTCCAGACCAGAGTGCCGATTAGAAAGGTCCATAAGTTTTGATGCGACCGTTGGATTGCCCTCAAATTTTTACAGGAGTTTCCGGACGCCGTTTTCCTTGGAGTAGATGTGGAATCGCTAGTCGGTCAGGCCAAGGGCTCTTCACTCCAAATTAGAGTGTCGGTTCGAAAAGGCTATAACTTTTGATTCGACCGTTGGATCGCCCTCAAATTTTTTACAGCAGTTTTCGGACGCCGTTTTCCTTGGAGTAGATTTGGAATCGCTACTCGGTGAGATGGAGGTCTCGTCGTTCGAGACTACCATACCGGTTCGAAAGGGCCATAACTTTTAATCCGACCGTTGTATCGCCCTCAAAGTTTTACAGGAGTTTCCGGACACCGTTGTCTTTGGAGTAGATGTGGAATCGCTACTTGGTGAGGCGGAGGTCTCTGCTCTCCGGACCAGAATACAGGTTCTAAAGTTCCATAACTTTTGATCCGACCGTTGGATCGCCACCAGATTTTTACAGGAGTTTCCAGACGCTGTTTTCCTTGGAGTAGATGTGGAATCGCTACATGGTGATGCGGAGGTCTCTGTGCTCCTGACAAGAGTACCGCTTCGAAAGATCCATAACTTTTGATCCGATCGTTGATCGCCCATAAATTTTTACAAGAGTTTCCGGAAGCTGTTATCCTTGGAGTAGATGTGGAATCGCTACTAGGTGAGGCGGAGGTCTCTTTGCTCCAGCCCACAGTACTGGTTCCAAAGGGCCATAACTTTGATCCGACTGTCGGATCGCTCTCAAATTTTTACAGGAGTTTCCAGACACTTTTTCCTTCGAGTAGATGTGGAATCGCTACTCTGTCATGCCAGGGCCTATTCGCTCCAGACCAAAGTGCCGGTTCGAAAGGTCCACAACTTTTGATCCAATCGTTGAATCGCCCTCAAATTTTAACAGGAATTTCCAGACGCTGTTTTCCTTGGAGTAGATGTGCAATCACTACTCAGTGAGGTGCAGGTCTCTGCGCTCCAGAACGAGAGTACCGGTTCGAAAGGGCCACAACTATTGATCCGACCGTTGGATCGCCCTCAAATTTTAACACAAGTTTCCAGACGTCGTTTTCCTTGGAGTAGATGTGGAATCGCTACTCGATGAGGTGGAGTTCTCTTCGCTCGAGACCAGAGTACCAGTTCGAAAGGGCCATCACTTTTGATCCAATCGTTGGATCGCCCTCAAATTTTTACAAGAGTTTCTAGACGCTGTTTTCCTTGGAGTAGAAATGGAATCACTACTCTGTCAGACCAAGGGCTCTTTGCTCTAGACCAAAGTGCCGGTTCGAAATGTGGACACCGTTTTCCTTGGAGTAGATGGGGAATCGCTACTCGGTGAGGCTGAGGTTTCTGCGCTCCGGACCAGAGTCCCGGTTCGAAAATGCCATAACTTTTGATATGACCTTTGGGTCCCCAAAAATTTTTACAGCAGTTTCCGGACGCCGTTTTTCTTGGAGTAGACGTGGAATAGCTACTCGGTGAACGGACGTCTCTACGCTCCAGACTAGCGTACCGGTTCGAAAGGGCCATAACTTTTGATTCGACCGATGGATCGCCTCGAATTTTTTACAGGAGTTTTTGGACGACGTTTTACGTAGAGTAGATGTGAAATCGCTACTTGGTGAGGCCGATGTCTACGTGCTCCAAACCTGAGTACCGGTTTGTAAGGGTCATAACTTTTGATCCGACCGTTGGATCGCCCTCAAATTTTTACGGGAGTTTCCAGACTCCGTTTTTGCTGGAGTAGTTGTGGAATCGCTACACGGTGACGCCGAGGTCTCTGTGCTCCAGACCAGAGTAACAGTTCGAAAGGGCCATAACTTTTGATCCGACCGTTGCGTCGCACTGAAATTTTAACAGGAGTTCGCGAACGCCGTTTTCCTTGGAGTAGATGTGGAATCGCTACTTCGTGACGCCGAGGTCTATGCGCTCCAGATCAGAGTACCGGTTCGAAATGGCCATAACTTTTGATCCGACCGTTGGATCGCCCTTAAATTTTTACGGGAGTTTCCAGACTCCATTTTTGCCGGAGTAGTTGTGGAATCGCTACACGGTGACGCCGGGATCTCTAAAATTTCCAACTGTAGGATCGCCCTAAAATTTTTACAGGAGTTTCCGGACGCAGTTTTCCTTGGAGTAGATGTGGAATCGCTACAAGGTGAGGCCGAGGTCTCTGCGCTCCCGACCAGAGTACCGGTTTAAAAGGGCCATAACTTTTGATCCGACCGTTGGGTAACCCTGAAATTTTTACAGGAGTTTCCGGACGTCGTTTTTCTTGGAGTAGACGTGGAATCGCTACTCGGTGAACGGACATCTCGGCGCTCCAGACCAGAGTCGCGGTTCGAAAGTGTCATAACTTTTGATCCGATCGTTGGATCGCCACCACTTTTTTACAGGAGTTTCTGGGCGCTGTTTTCCTTGTAGTAGATATGGAATCGCTATTCGGTGAGGTCGAGGTCTTTGCGCTCCAGACCATAGTACCGGTTCGAAAAGGCCATAACTTTTGATCCGACCGTTGGATTACCGTCAAATTTTAACGGGAGTTTCCGGAAGCCGTTTTCCCTGGAGTAGATGTGGAATCGCAACTTGGTGTGGCGAAGGTCTCTGCACACCATACTAGCTTACCGGTTCGAAACGGCCATAACTTTTGATCAGACCGTTAGATCGCCCCTAATGTTTTATAGGATTTTTCGGACGACGTTTTACATATAGTAGATGTGGAATCGCTACTCGGTAAGGCCGATGTCTCTGAGCTCCGGACCACAGTACCGGTTTGAAAGGGTCATAACTTTTTATCCGACCGTTGGGTCACCCTCAAATGTTTATAGGAGTTTCCGGACGCCGTTTTCTATTGAGTATATGTGGAATGGCTACTCGGTGAGGCGAAGGTTTCTGCACTCCATACCAGATTACCGGTTCGAAAGAGCCATAACTTTTGATCCGACCGTTGGATCGCCCTGAAATTTTTACAGGGGTTTCCGGACGCCGTTTTGACTTTAAGTAGATGTGGAATCGCTACTCGGTGAGGCTGAGGTCTCTGCGCTCCGAACCAGAGTCCCGGTTTGAAAGAGCCATAACTTTTGATCCGACCGTTGGATCGCCCCCAAATTTTTATAGGAGTTTCCGCAAGCTGATTTGCTTGGAGTAGATGTGAAATCGTTACTGAGTGAGGAGGAGGTCTCGTCGCTAGAGACCGGAGAAGCAATTCGAAAGGGCTTTTGATTCGACCGTTCGATCTCCCTAAAATTTTTACAGCAGTTTTCGAACACCGTTTTCCCTAGAGTAGATGTGGAATCGCAACTCGATGAGGCGAAGGTCTCTGCACTCCAGACCAGTGTACCGGTTCAAAAGGGTCATAAGTTTTGATCCGACCGTTGGATCGCCCCCAATTTTTTATAGGAGTTTTTGGACAACGTTTTACGTAGAGTAGATGTGAAATCGCTACTCGGTGAGGCCGATGTCTATGTGCTCCGAACTTGAGTAGCGGTTTGAAAGGGTCATAACTTTTGATCCGACTGTTGAATTGCCCTCAAATATTTACAGGAGTTTTTGGACGCCGTTTTCCCTAGAGTAGATGTGGAATTTCTACTTAGTGAGGCGGAGGTCTCTGCGCTCCATACCAGAGTACCGGTTCGAAAGGGCCATAACTTTTGATCCGACCGTTGGATCGCCCTTAAATTTTTACGGGAGTTTCCAGACTCCATTTTTGCCGGAGTAGTTGTGGAATCGCTACACGGTGACGCCGGGATCTCTACGCTCTGGACCAGTGTACCAGTTCGAAAGGGCCATAACTTTTGATCCGACCGTTGGATCGCCCTCAAATTTTTACGGGAGTTTCCAGACGCTGTTTTCCCAGTAGTAGATTTGGAATCGTCAGTCGGTGAGGCGGAGGTCTCTGCGCTCCAGACCAGCGTACCGATTCGAAAGGGCCATAACTTTTGATGGGACCGTTGAATCGCCCTCAAATTTTTACAGGAGTTTCTGAACGTCATTTTCCCTGGACCAGATGTGGAACTACTCGGTGACGCGGAGGTCTCTGCGCTCCATACCAGAGTACCGGTTCGAAAGGGCCATAACTTTTGATCTGACCGTTGGATCGCCATCAAATTTTTACGGGAGTTTCCCGACTCCGTTTTTCCTGGAGTAGATGTGGATCGCTAATCGGTGACGCCGAGGTCTCTGTGCTCCGGACCAGAGTAATTGTTCAAAAAGGCCATAACTTTTGATTCGACCGTTGAGTCGCCCTGAAATTTTTACAAGAGTTTGCGGACGCCGTTTTCCTTGGTGTGGATGTGGAATCGCTACTCGGTGAGCAGAAGTCTCCTCGCTTTAAACTAGAGTCCTAATTCGAAAATGCGGTAACTTTTGATCCGACCGTTGGATCGCCCCCAAATTTTTACCGTAGTTTTCGAACGCCGTTTTACTTCGTGTAGATGTGGAATCGCTACTCTGTGACGCCGATGTCTCTGTGCTCTAGACCAAAGTCATGGTTCGAAAGGGCCATAACTTTTGATTCGACTGTTGGATCATCCACAAATTTTTACAATAATTTGCGGATGCTGTTTTCCTAGGAGTAGATGTGGAATCGCTACTCGGTTAGGCGGAGGTCTCTGCGCTCTGGACCAGCGTACCGGTTCGAAAGGGCAATAACTTTTGATCCGACCGTTGGATCGCCCTCAAATTTTTACAAGAGTTTGCGGATGCCGTTTTCCGAGGAGTAGATGTTGAATCGCCACTAGGTGAGGCGGATGTCTCTGCCCTCCAGACCAGAGTACCGGTTCGAAAGAGCCATAACTTTTGATCCGATTGTTAGGCCACCCTGAAATTTTTACAGGAGTTTTCGGACGACGTTTTACGTAGAGTAAATGTGGTATCGCTATTCGGTGACGCCGAGGTCTATGCGCTTCAGACCAGAGCACTGGTTCGAAAGGGCCATCACTTTTGATCCAACTGTTGGTTCACCCTTAATTTTTTACAGGAGTTTCCGGTTGCTGTTTTCCTTGGAGTAGATGTTGAATCGCTACTCGGTGAGGCTGAGATCTCTGTGCTATAGACTAGAGTAACGATTTGAAAGGGTCATAACTTTTGATCCGATCGTTGGGTCGCCCTGAAATTTTTACAAGAGTTTTCGGACGCCGTTTTTCTTGGAATAGATGTGGAATCGCTACTCTGTGAATGGAAGTCTCTGCGCTCCAGACTAGAGTTCTGGTTCGAAAGGGCCATAACTTTTGATCCGACCGTTGGATCGCCCTTAAATTTTTACAAAAGTTTCCGGACGTCGTTTTTCTTGGAGTTGATGTGGAATCACTACTCGAAGAGTGGACGTCTCTGCGCTCCGGACCAGCATAGCGGTTCGAAAGGTCCATAACTCTTGCTCCGACAATTGGTTCGTCCCCAAATTTTTATTGGAGTTTGCGGATGCTGTTTTTCGTGGAGTAGATATGGAATCGCTACATGGTGAGGTTGAGGTCTCTATGCTACGGACAAGAGTAGCGGTTCGAAAGGGCCATAACTTTTGATCCGACCGTTGGCTCGCCCCCAAATTTTTACAGCAGTTTCCGGATGCCGTTTTCCGTGGAGTAGATATGGAATTGCTACTTGGTGAGTCGCAGGTCTCAGCGCTCCGGGCTAGAGTCCCAGTTCAAAAGGGCTATAACTTTTGATCCGACTGTTGGCTCGCCCCCAATTTTTTACAGGAGTTTCCTGATGCCGTTTTCCTTGGAGTAGATGTGGATTTGCCACTTGGTGAGGCGTAGGTCTCTGGGCTCTGGACCAGAGTACTGGTTCGAAAGGGCCATAACTTTTGATCCAACCGTTGGATCGTCCTGAAATTTTTACAGGAGTTTCCGGACGCCGTTTTCCTTGGACTAGATGTGGAATCGTTACTCGGTGAGGCGGAGGTCTCTTCGCTCGAGACCAGAGGAATGGTTCGAAAGGGCCATAACTTTTAATTCGACAGTTGGGTCGCCCTGAAATTTTTACAGGAGTTTCCGGACGCCGTTTTCCTTGGAGTAAAACTGGAATCCCTACTCGGTGAGGCAGATGTCTCACGCTCGAGACTAGAGTGCCGGTTCGAGATTGCCATAACTTTTGAATTGACCGTTGGATCGCCTCTGAATTTTAATAGGAGTTTCGGGACCCCGTTTTCCTTGGACTAGATGAGGAATCGCTACTCGGTGAGGTGGAGGACTCTTCGATGGAGACCAGAGTAACAGTTCAAAAGGGCCATAACTTTTGATCCCACCGTTTGGTCGCCCTGAAATTTTTACAGGAGTTTCCGGATGCCGTTTTCCTTGGAGTAGAAATGGAATCACTACTCGATGAGGTGGATGTCTCTACGCTCGAGACTAGAGTGTCGGTTCGAGAAGGCCATAACATTTTTTTTAATTGGATCGCCCCTAAATTTTTACAGGAGTTTCCGGACGCCGTTTTCCTTGGACTAGATGAGGAATTGTTACCTGGTGAGGTGGAGGACTCTTCGCTCGAGACCAGAGTAACGGTTCGAAAGGGCCATAATTTTTTATCCGACCTTTGGGTCGCCTTGAAAATTTTACAGAAGTTTTCGGATGCCGTTTTCCTTTGACTAGATGAGGAATCGATACTCGGTGAGGCGGAGGACTCTTCGCTCGAGACCAGAGTAACAGTTCGAAAGGGCCATTAGTTTTGATCCCACCGCTGGGTCGCCCTCAAATATTTACAGGAGTTTCCGGACGCCGTTTTCCTTGGAGTAAAACTGGAATCACTACTTGATGAGACGGATGTCTCTACGCTCGAGACTAGAGTGCCGGTTCGAGAGGGCCAGAACATTTGATTCGACCGTTAGATCGCCTCCGAATTTTTACATGAGTTTCCGGACGCCGTTATCCTTGGAGTAGATGTGGAATCGCTACTCGATGAGCCGGAGGTCTCCGCACTACGGACCAGAGTTTCTGGACGTTGTTTTCCTTGGAGTGGATGAGGAATCGCTACTCGGTGAGGCGGAGGACTCTTTGCTCGAGACCAGAGTAATGGTTTGAAAGGGTATAACTTTTGATCTGACCATTGGGTCGCCCTGAAAATTTTATGAGAGTTTCCGGATGCCGTTTTCCTTGGACTGGATGTGGAATCGCTACTCGGTGAAGCGGAGGACTCTTCGCTCGAGACCAGAGTAACGGTTCGAAAGGTCCATAACTTTTGATCCCACCGTTGGGTCGCCCTTAAATTTTTACAGGAGTTTCCGGACGCCGTTTTCCTTGGAGTAGATGTGGAATTGCTAGTCAGTCAGGCCAAGGGCTCTTCGCTCCAGACGAGGGTGCCAGTTCGGAAGGGCTCTAACTTTTGATCCGACTGCTCAAATTTTTACGGGAGTTTCCGGACACTGTATTTCTTGGAGAACATGTGGAATAGATATTCGATGAGGTGGAGGTTTTTGTGCTCCGGACCAGTGTACCGGTTCGAAATGGCCATAACTTTTGATCCCACCGTTGGATTGCCCATAAATTTTTACAGGAGTTTCCGGACGCCGATTTCCTTGGAGTAGATGTGGAATCGCTACTCAGTGAGGCGGAGGTCTCTGCGCTCTAGACCAGAGTCCCGATTCGAAAGGGCCATAACTTTTGATCCGACTGTTGGATCGCCCCCAAAATTTTACAGGAGTTTCCGGACGCCATTTTCCTTGGAGTAGATGTGGATTTGCTACTCGGTGTGGCAAAGGACTCTTCGCTCGAGACCAGAGTAACGGTTCGAAAGGGCCATAACTTTTGATCCCACCAATTGGTCGCCCTGAAATTTTTACAGGAGTTTGCGGACACCGTTTTCCTTGTAATAAAAGTGGAATTGCTACTCGGTGAGCGGACGTCTCGGCACTCCGGACTAGAGTACTCATTTGAAAGGGCCATAACTTTTGATCCGACCGTTAGATCGCCCTCAAATTTTTACAGGAGTTTACGGATGCCGTTTTCCTTGATGTGGGGGTGGAATCGCTACTCGGTGAGAGGACGTCCCATCGCTCGAGACTAGAGTACCGGTTCGAGAAGGCCATAACTTTTGATTCGACCGTTGGATCGCCCCCAAATTTTTACAGGAGTTTCCGAACGCCGTTTTCCTTGGACTAGATGTAGAATCGCTACTCGGTTAGGCCATGGACAATTCGCTCCACACCAAAGTACTAGTTTGAACAGGCTATAACTTTTGATCCAACTGTTGGATCGCTTCTAAATTTTTAGAGGAGTTTCTGAATGCCGTTTTCCTTGGAGTAGATGTGGAATCGCTACTTGATGAGGCGGAGAACTCTTCACTCGAGACCAGAGTAATGATTCGAAAGGGCCATAAGTTTTGATCCGACCATTGGGTCGCCCTGAAATTTTTACAGGAGATTCCGGACTCCGTTTTCCATAGAGTAGATGTGAAATCGCTACTCGGTGAGGCACAGCTCTCTGCGCTCCTGACACGACCAAAAGATTGATGTCTTCTCCCAAGTGCAGGAGTGTCGAAGTAATAAATAACCCGGCAAGACCGGGGTCGAACCACAGAGAGGTTAATTGTATAAATTATAGTTAACAGCAACACAATAACAACAACAATAATAGTAATAATAATAATAATAAAGAAGAAGAAGAAGTTGATGAGAACTTTGAGATGGAAGATTAATGTAAGGATTAAACAATGATAACAACAAATGTCAAGGTTAGAGGATCCACTAATGGTATTTCAAACAAGTATAGTATAAACCTTTTTTATTTAATTGGAAACCACACACAAAGGAGGTTCCAATCAGATTATAAATTGTTAACATGATTACATTAGTTATCTTATTCGAATAATGCTAATACTTGTAAATGTTGTCAGGCATTCATGATTATAACTTAT
>Ga0325414_1008660_pt1 | contig 10770 bp, 9 predicted proteins | sample PopdelMetagenome_8_FD_206183 | JGI IMG/M metagenome (GOLD analysis project Ga0325414, IMG submission 206183) | Populus deltoides microbial communities from Bellville, Georgia, United States - Leaf-PdKOR-R3 | ecosystem: Host-associated > Plants > Phyllosphere > Phylloplane/Leaf | place: USA...
TAACAGTTTTAACAGTAACAATTCTCTTCCTAAACAATTTAATTTTCTAAATAGATTAATTATATTAATTACTAGAATTAATTTTACATCAATTTTGATTTCAAAAATTAATATAAAAAAGAGTTGAATGTGAGATGTTGTTCATAACTTACAATAGCTCTTTGCCTTCTTCTCTTTAGTTTTTTCAGGTTCGTTTACCTATGTTCTTGCTTAGTTTTTACTCTATTCTATAGCTTAGGTTCCAGTATTTTAGAGAGAGATTTTTAGTCTCCTTGTTTCTTTAGTTCCTAGATTTTCAAAGAAAATGTATTCGTTAAGTTGTTGGGATCCAATGAATGATTTGCAAGAAGATTGTTTACACCAAATGATGAGAATTTTATTTTTAACGATAAAGGATTTAATCCTTAACAACAACATCTTCCTTTCTTCATGCAATTTAATCTAAACAATTGCAATCTATGAAATCACCAGAAGCAAGAACATTTCTTCTCTTCATCAAGTTATTGCAGTTAGTGTAACTAGTGTTTTTTCTTTAACGTTAACTCCCTCCTTTTTTTCTAAGGTTCATCTGTTGCATGGGCTTCAGCTCATGCAATTCAGACAAGGCTTAGGTTTTGCCAAGCCGCCAATGACGTCCCAAATGATGAGAGGGTATCCACATTATCTACACAGAAAATTGTACAGAATGCACTTCAAACACTTGACAGATAGATATCATAGCTGAACAAATAGAGAAGAAGAGCATCTAAAGGCAAAGGTTAAATCCTTCGGAAGTATAAGCTTGTTGATGGGGAGCCTGAAACTCATGCTGCTGCGCTCCTTGGATGGTGTTGGAGTGGAAATGAAAACTCATGGATATATTTGAACATATATGGGAAAAATTGGGGAATGGAAGGCACAAGAGTCATTGCAGAAAATGCAGTCCATTGATATATTTATTCCAATTATTACTCCTGTCTCTTGATACTTGCAATTTCACTCATGAATGTGTTTTATCTCCCTGAGCTGATGAATGTTTTTTGTTATTTGCTTGGCACGGGTTATTGGTTAGTTTGCTTCCAATATAATTATTTAATTTATAAGTTAGGTTAACTCGAAAAATTGTGACAGTGCCAATTTTAAAGAAAACCTAGCTTGAGTTAGGTTTTAAGTTAATGGATCACGTGACAGTGCCAAGTTTTATAACTATGCTATTCTATATATGATACTAGTGAAATTGAAATGATCTTCAGAACAAATTCTAGCTGCCTAATAACTTCCTCAAACTGGCGAAAAATTGGAAATGGAAAACAAACATAATCTGGTGGTCAGCTGCTCATTGATTCATTGAACAAACTATTTTCTCATTTTCCAACTATTACACAGGGGAAGCTATAACTTTCACAGAAGAAAATGGTAAGTTGAAAAATGACTCCTTAATTCTACGAGGTATGATTACTATTTGAAAAATACAGCACAGTAGAAATGGATAATACGAATCTCTCGGTTCATTCCTCGGACACATGCTCGTTCATGCAAGAATACTTGCCAGCATACGTTGGATGTAACCCATCCCTGTTGAACATAGCCATGAATCATGATTTGATGGGTCGGGTGGCACATAACCACTGCCTTGGGGTCTCAAGATCATCATTTGTGGTTGTCGGAACATGCCAACTACCATTTTCTGACTCCTGCGTTCACAAAACCATCACACACCAAAATCTCTTGAAAGCTCCCATATAATGATGAAAAAGATTAGCATGAATGCAGACTCATGGTTGAACATCGCACCTGAATAACAATTGAGTAAGGGGGAGGCATCTGCAAAGCAATTCCAGATCGTGATACTGAGAGTCGAACCTGCAAATATTTCCAAGAAAGATGAGTCCCTATATAATACATGGCATTATCAATTTCTTCTAATACTGAATATAGTGGAATACATTTTTTATTTATGAAATTTGATTAATCACATTCTTGGGTGAGTTTAAACTGGACACTCCAAGAAAACTTCGGCACATTCTGAAATGTTATTTCATGCAATGTAAGACAACTATTAGATCATATGATATTCAGTAGCCCTTAAGCAATGTGAGGTAAAAATGCTCTTAGGCAAAGAGTGTATAAGATCAATGAATTCAGAGCAAAACTTGGAAGCCCATAAATGTAAAGCATCATGGACGTATCACCAGAAAGTACATAGTTTAGAAAACGCTCAAGAAAAAGCAAAACAAGGAGGTTTCACCTACTTCTCAATCAGAGAAAAGCTTAGTTTTGTAAATCTGCAAGCCAACACAACATAAAACATATATATACACCACATGCATCTGAAAGAGTTGAAATACCTGATGCTTTTCCTTCCATCTTGGAAAAAAGGAAGTCCCTAGCAACTGGAACAAGTGGTCCCTCATTTCATCATTTGTCACCAACAAACACTTATAGCAAACAGCAGCATATAACCAGTACCTGTAAATAAACATGGCACAAATACAGCAAAGGAACTACAAAGGAGAAAGTGCCAAACAACAACCACGTAGATTGCTAGGATGCACCTTAGCATTTGGTTGTGACACTTGGCAAGTTCTATCATACAAGGCCATAACAATTGTTTAAAAAGATGATGGTTTGCAAAGATTCTAGCGTTTATACTCAAATACCAAATAACTGAAATCGTAGCATACATAAGAGGTCGGTATCTTTCCCACTCCCAAAACCTATGGCATGCAGCAGAAACAGCAACTCCACTTGTTCCGACAGGCCCAAAGGTCACCTCTAGAACAATTTGAATTAATGCAAAAATTTGATCCTTTGGTAATCCAATCAATAAAAGTGATTAGCTTGCAGGGAATCCTAAATTAAAATATGATTTCTAATAACACTGGATAAAAATTCATTCATCTTGTATGCAATGTTGAAAGAATAATTCTCTTAGATCCTCACACATCAAGGCAATTTTCTTGCTTCTTTGTCCTGAAAACATTGAGCATTACTTTTCTTTTTCCAGCAACCAAATTGGACATCCAATGGTAATTCTAACACGTTGTTGGTTAGTTGAGAGTTTTGAAAGAGAAGAATTGCAAGAACTTCTGGTACTGTGCCATAAGTGTAGACCTTCAATATTTTTGGATGGAGAGTTATGCAAGACTTTTAACCAATCACATAGCACTGAGACATGTATTATGAGATAAAATATGATTTTGTTTTGCTTCACTTGGTGTAATTTTGTGGGAGCTTTAAGGAGCAATTACTTGTACAGCGACAGGAGTGCACTTATTTTATGATTTTGGGATTTAGACTGTCTTCATTGTAAATTTCATAGCAAAGAACTTGCAAAACAGGGCAAGTTCGTATGAATACAACAGTCATATATTTCATGAAATGCACACTCACCAATCATCATTGGAACCAGCCGGAGTAACATAAAGTGCACCAGAATTTTTCCACCTCTCTAACAACTTCTTGTTATAAGGACTCTGAGCTGGACCCCCAGTTACACGACTTTTATGCAAGATAACGAGTGGCAATTTCTTGGATGGACTCATGTCGTGTAATCGATGTACAACAGAATTAAGCTACAATCCAAAAGAAGCATTCAGCGTCCCATCAGCATATCTTGCTATAAAGATATTAAGAGATGTAGTCTCATAAGAGTTACTCAACAGGCAACTTACCTGGGAGAAGCTGAAAGTCTGTTGATTGATAAGACTCAAATTAGCTCCATCTACAACTGCATCAAATGGACCATGCCGCTGAAGCCAATCCTGAATCAGTTCATTAAGTAAGTCAGTTAATAGCTTATTGGCAATTATTTTATGTGTTATTAGCCTTAAGCATACAGACAAGGCGGTATCTACCATTTTTTATTCATTAAAAATTCAATGACAAAAAGTTATGGAGTATGTTGAGATTTGAGATTTTGACGGGAAGAAGAATACGATCATAAACAAACTAGTGAAATACCAATGATCACATAGACCCATCCAACAAATTCTCATAATGTTGAGCATGTTTTGATTAAAGTTCTCATATGGAGACTCTTTTCCATGCTCAAGCAGTGGCGACAGAGAAACCAAGAGCTTTAAATTGATCAATTATTTAGTGACCCTTATGTTACAGAAGGAATTGTCTCGCACCTGGAACCGAATAAAATCAGCCTTAACCTCTCTTCCCAAAGCCAACTTAGATAATGAGAGAGCAAAGTCCTCCGTCTCTCTTGGATCAATATCAATACAAGCAAGCCTCTCACCACAAGAACCACAAACACCCTCCTTGTCCATTTGAGTCCTGACCACTCTCCACTGCCCACATCCTAACCACCCTTGTCCATGCCAACCTCCTCCTCCTCTCGCAACTCCTTCCTTCACCTTTCTCACATCCCAATTCTCCTTCCCAGTTTTTGCAGCATGTTTAGACTTAAACCAATCTTCAATAATCCCTACAGTTGACTCTGTGGCCTGCCTTACAGAGGTTCGCAACCGATGCAGCAACTCATACACCTTGTCAGCATTGTTTACATCAGCACTAACTTTCAGAAGAGCAGAAAGCTCAGGCTCTTCAGCCACAACCCCATATTCAATCATATGTGCATCAACTTCATAAGCTTTATCAGCCATCCCTTTCTTACAAAACCCAAACAACGGCGGACCATAAGACCTCAACTTCGGCAGAATACCAAAACCCTTCATTTGCTTAACCAAATCAAAAGCCATTTCTGGATCTTCCATTGCAGAAGCCAACCTTGCTGCATTTGTAAACGTAGCCTCATTGGGAGGAACTTTATCGATAATCATCTGCTGAAATATCTCGAAACCCTGTTTTCTCAAATCACTTACATTTTCACCTCCATTTTGAGAGCACAGATAAAGCAACACATTATAATGGTGTTGATTAAGCTCAACCCCATTTTTCCTCGCCTCATCATACAACCTAAGCCCTTCAACAACATCACCACGCTTTGAACACGTATCTAGCTTAAACTTAAGCACTCCCTCCGGTGCCTCTCGTCGTGCTTTCTTTTTCTCCCTTAAAGACATTACATTACCACCAACAGCTTTCTCATTTCTCCGTGATGTCCCGGAGATTGCCAAGTTGCAAAATTTAGCTTTTTTATTCACAAACAAATCATGTGCACCAATAAAGTTTGAATCTTTTATGGGTTTTCCAAATAAATAACTGTGATTACAACGAATTGGGCTGTTCTTAAACAATGAAAGAGCATGGGTTTTCTTAGTAAAGTAAGAAAAAAGATTTGGTGAGGTTTTTGCAATAAAAGAAGGAACAAAAATAGTGCTTCTTCTACAGAGCAGCATTACTAACAGATACTGATAATTCCTCTTTCAAATTATTTTCCTAACAAGAAATAATAATTATATACTAAATTAGAAATAAAAAAACTACATGAAATTAAAAAAAAAATTATATATAAAAATATATTTTTAGCAGGCAAAGTTTCTCCCTTTTTTAGCAGAAAAAACATTAAAGTTTCAATTTTGATGCAATACAGAATCAGAAAGTCAGTGATTTGAGAGAAAGAGAAAACCTTGAGGTTTTGGGATTCTTTGAAATCCTTGACTTTGGAGGGACATAGCCAAAACCCTAAGAATTGGGGGTTTAGTGGAGGAGAAGAAGGCGGTAATTGGATGAATCCGGATCCGGGTGATAACCCAGAAGGGCAAACAATGTGGGTTTTGTGTGTTTTGGCCCATGTTTAATCCCTATGGGTTATGGGTTATGGAATGATGGGTTTGTTCCTTTTCTTTTAATGATTTGACCCAAAAGGTTTTGTTTTTTTTTTTTTTTCCCTGTAAATGTATTATATGAATTTAATGGCAAATGTAATTTATTGGGAAATCTTTTGCACAGAAAAAATAGTTCTTTTTTATTTTTTTGAACATTAAAATATATAGGAACTCAAATAGAAAAAATTGAAGTAGGGAAGCTATTTTTATAAAATACAGGTACTAAATTATAAGATATAGATAATATAAGAGTTCATTCTTTATGAGTTCTTTTTTAGTACTTTATACTCAGTCCATTGATCTCCCTTTTGAATATGGCCCCGTGGACTTGGACATCATCCTATCCTCAAAATCGAAGTGGAACTCTCATCTAGAATCGGTATTTTGTTTCATGTGTTCTCTCACTAAATTAGTCACCCCTTCATTTTATGTCTGTGGAAACCATGCCTTTTTTTACTTTTATTTTGAGTTGCATGTTAGAATTGATGAATCCCCTGCACTATAGAGTCTAGAGGAGGATCTCGCACATTCAACGACTCTGAACCTTCTTCCAGTAGATTTCTATGGTGATTTTCGTGTACATGTTGCTGCTCTCTCTGCATGCAATTAGCAAAGAAAAATGGCATATGCTTCTTGTTGAAGAAGGGTGTTTCTGTCACAAAAATCAGTGTTCCCACTCAATGCACTGATTTGTAAAATAGGCATTACCATTCTTTTCTATACAGCCGAATAAAATTGGGTGATAAAAATCTCAGTTCATGCAAAAATACTTGCAAGCTTCGACAGTGGATGAATCCTATCAAACCCGTGACCAGAATCTTGGTCTGGTTTTAATAACTTTGCTGTCTGCCATGCCAGTCACTTTACCGGTTGATCTAGCTATCATCCTACTCTAGATTTCTTGGATGAATATCAACATCACAAACTAAACCCTTTAACCCAAATCATTAATCTGTTTAATAGTTTCCGTTCTCTTCTTTTCAGGGAAGAATCTTAGTAACCCCTATCTGAAAAATAGCCGAAGAAGATGCTGACTAATTCCTCGTTCCAATCATTGCAAAATTGAAGAGATGGTATACCATATATGCACAGCAAGAGGAGACAATATGGAAAGACAGATTCATAGAGACCAACTGCCTTAATGCTTGAAGGTAAATACAGTAAGTACTGCTTTATGATATTGTACAGAGGCCAAAACAAAGCTAGGTGGCTAAGGGATTCACAGTTCAAAGAAGAAAAAGAATATATGAGACCAGAAAGGTAATCCAGAGGATCAAAAAGGAAAATAAATAAGACAGACAAAACATGATGCGTACAAGAAAAGGAGGAAATAAAGATATAAACAGTTGAAGGTGGAAAAACCAAGTAACAAGATGAGAATCTAGAGAGCTGCAGATGGCAACTGCTTAAGCACCATTCCCCCTCTGATTCGAGTTCATCCAGCAACTGATGTTCTCAGAGTCCATGATCCTCAACTTGCTCAAAAAAGTTATATGTTCTAGTTAAGGGAAACTAAGGCTGTTCGATGAGGCTAACTACAGGCAAAGGCGGATTCTTTGCTCTTCCCTCTCTTCGCCGGTTATTGTTGAGGATTGACTGTCTCTTTCTGCAGTCCGCTTCTTATAAGGCACAAACCCTTTCGTGCACTTTTCATTGAATGCTTTTGATCCAGAAGAGGCTGATTTCTTCTTTGGCTTAAGCTCCAAAAATGGAGATGGCTCTTTTTCCTCGTAAGAAAATTGGTGACTTTGAGTCTCAGCATCCATAATTTTATCAACATTTTCCCCTTCATTCACTGATCCGGAGTTGGAACCAGTCCAAGATACTTCCTTGTGAATCTCTTTATCTTGGACTTCATCTCCATTTGAATCTAAATTTTCCACCGCAGGCTCATGCTTGTGAAATGGTATGAAAGGAAATGGCATGCCTTCATAAGAACCCCACCAAGGCATTAGAGCAGCAGAGTCGTTTTCTGTGGGACTTGAGTTTTCCTTTTTAAATTGTATTTGATATAATGCTCCATGAGATCCATGAGGCAGCGGGCTCCAAGTGGATTCCTCATTCCTGGACTGCAATTTTGCAGCTGTGATGTTCAGTGTTAATGGTTGCACAAGTTTCTCTTCAGTGGCATCTGGCAGCGACAATTTAGAAGTCCCCATGTTTGGATAAGATGCTTTATGGCATTCTGTGACTAATAGTGTCCTTCCAAAGAGCTTGAGAGTAATGGGTTCTTCAGAAGAGACATTTTCTTTGGGAAATGAGTCAAGTTTCTGGACCTTAAAGAAAATAGAAAAAAACATTTAGGACAACCTGAGAACTTTTAGACATCAGAAGCAGAGTAAAAACCTGATTTCCTTTGAAGGGGTTTGCCAATACCTTGGGAAATTGCTCGTCGGGAGCTGAGCTAGCAGTTGGTGGTGATGGAGATCCATTTTCTTCAGGTGACGAATCAACATGACGCACACCACCAGCAGATGAAACTGGTGATAAGCTATGGTTTGGCATGTCTGAGTCAGTGGAACCAAGGGCATCTGAACCAACCGCAGACAATACCGATGTAGGAGATTGGTTTTCTTGTTCTGAAATGGAAAAATTTGGAGATGAAGACCTTAGCGGATTCTCAAGAATTAGAAGATCTCTTTCCAGCGGATGTGCCAATTTGCGAGGGTAAGGATGCATAGGTTTTCTTTTTGGTCTGGGAGGAGGAATTTCAATTGGTTCCTCTGAGCTAGTGTTGCTGCCACCAGATTCACGCGCAACCTGCCTCAAATAAAAAGATAGTGTAAGAGAAACATCAAGCATGAAAAATGAACCCATCAAAGATCACTCGCACTCCGGGGGCTCGTTGAAAATCCAACTTACTTTAATTGAGGGTATTTATATATTATGGTAGTAGAGAGCAGAAGTTGGAATAAGAGCAGTAAACCTTAGAGAAGAATTTCTGAGCATGGCTTCGAATCTGAACTGCAGTCTTTGTGCCTAAATGCTCTGCCAAACAAAACACACAGTTATTTAGATTCACAAGTCACGGAAAAAATAAACTTAATTAAGAAACTTGACAACAAATTATACCTTCAATCCGTCTCCAAGCACGGCCATAAAGCTTTAGAGCATCAAGGAACTTCTTATGCTCTTCCTCTGTCCATCTCTCTCTTTGTTTCGTAATTGTGTAAGGTTTCCTCGCCTAATTAAAGTAAAACCAACAATAGAATGAGTATCGAGCAATATTTGTGAATGGAATAAGATCAATCATAATTCATATCCAACATGATAAGAATAGAACCTTGGGAGAGTAATCACTCCCACAAGAGAACTGCTCCTTTAGTTGGTGGTCAGTTGCCTTCTGTAGTGTAGCACTCGGTAAAATTCCATTGCCTGCTGGGAGAACCAGATTTGATCGAGTCCCTCCACACTGATCCTGCATCAAATTGTGGGAAACAAAGTCATCAGAAAGATATCCCCGCTTCCACCACTACCGGCCCCATCACACTAATCTCCATTCACTAATTGAACTAAGTATACAATTCTTTTAACTTCCAAACAATTCGATATCCATTTAAATTCATTACTCAAGCAGATACAGTAAAATTCAACAAGAAGAATCAAATGATAATCATATTTCATAAAAATCTAAACTAAAATACAACTAAAGTAACAATTACAATGTGCTTATGCTGCTTTCTGTTGCAAGAAAATAAGGCAAGAACTGTATTCATAAATAATAACAGGCCAAATCTTCACCAAAGCAAAACCTACCTGAAACTTCCATATCACACTCCCCATAAACTACACTCGTAAAGAAACTTGCTAGTGCAATCATATAGACCGACAAAAGACACATCAAAATGAACCATAAATCTTGCCACTTGCCACAAATAGTCCCTTTCAGACCACACGAGTTCTTACAACATGAATCTTTTTACACTTTAGGTATCGAGACCAGAGCTTTAACACAAGTATTCATTACATGATCTCACTTTAGATCCATCTTTCCTTAACTTCAGTAAATCAATTCTTGCAAACAGCCACAACAACAAAAAAGCAAAAAAAAAAAATCATTTTTTCTTCGCAACTCTTTTGAATTACAAGATTTTAAAAGCAACCCTCAAAATTTAGCAATTTCATGCACTGATCCAACAAAAATAAACATGAAAGTTAAAAAAACTTAATTTTCATACCTGAATAGCCATAGCTGAAAAAACCACTCAAAATACCCTTCTTAAAGAAACTCTTACAGTACCCTTCTTGATGATATCTTCCTCAAACTCATAAACTAACATAATAACACGAAAAAATATATCTCTCCACTTTCACTTCTTCTCTGACACAAACAGAAAACGCAACCTGACCCTTCAAAGCAATGAAGTCAAAGCTTAATATTCTAACAAAAACCTAGAAAGATTGAAGCTTTTGGCTTCAGCCAAGCTAAAAAAAGAAACCCAAAAGAACTAAACAAGCAACAAAGTTAGAGAAGTGAAGAAACAGGGAAAGAAACAGGGAGAGAGAGTGAGATAGAGAGAGAGGGAGAAAGGTGAGCGTCTGCCTGTCTATTTGGCTTGTGATGAAAAAAAAAACAAGAGAGAGAGAGAGAGAGAGAGAGAGGAAGGGAGGACGCCACGTCAGAAGTATTTTTTATTATTATTATTTTCTTAAGATAGAAAGCTTTAAGATGGGAAAGCTCGGGAATTCAATGGAATCTTGTGGCTCACGTCAAAAGAGCAGCTGGACACGTGGCATCTGGGTTTTTGTTTGTGTCTTCCCTTTTTATTAGGCAAGCATGTTTAATTCGGAGGAGAAAAACATGGAGGCCAGTTTTTTCTTTTATTTTTATTTTTTTATGGATAATTAAGCAATTCTTTTTATTATATAAACTTGCACTTGGTCTTGTCCGCCTCTCTATTAGCCACAAATATTTTTAGATTTTTATTTTTTTTCCATTGCCTAATGGAGTATATGTTGTTTAATTTCCTTAGGAATAGAGAAGAAAAGGGGGAAGAAGAAGAGGTAATAGCGATTCTAGATGCTCTTTACTTGTTGATAAGATTAAATA
>Ga0325414_1008661_pt1 | contig 10770 bp, 9 predicted proteins | sample PopdelMetagenome_8_FD_206183 | JGI IMG/M metagenome (GOLD analysis project Ga0325414, IMG submission 206183) | Populus deltoides microbial communities from Bellville, Georgia, United States - Leaf-PdKOR-R3 | ecosystem: Host-associated > Plants > Phyllosphere > Phylloplane/Leaf | place: USA...
TGGGTTGCAAGGGTACAAATTAATTCTAGCATACTACAGTACCTTGTATTCCAAAAGAAAAACAGAGAATTAGGCTATAAAGATATAAAGATAAAGTTTGGTTATTGTATCAGTACAAAAGAGACAGGAGCAGCGAAGATAACAGAAAAAAATAGAGAAAAAATTATATTCGGTAGTAACGTATAATATAAAATGATAGTATTTATATCTTGTTTGGTTAAAATAAATAAGAAAGAATAAAATATAAAAAAATCTATTTTATTTTTAATATTTATTGTTGTTAAACTTATATATTTAAAAAATAATTAGATATATTTGCTTTATTTTGGTTTATATTGAGTGTTGGAATTAATAATATTATAATAACTCTAATTATAAAACCAAGATTGACTTGACGGGTTAACTCAAGGCCTAGACTAGTTTGAGTTTTTAAAAAAAAAATAGAGGAAGGATTGACTTAATTTAATTTGATCAAAAACCCAGGTCAACTTAAGTAAAAAGAAAATGATTTTTTAAAAGAAAAATCGGTCAAAATAAAGTTGCTTTGATTATTATTTTTTTTAAAAAAATTTGGTTCAGGTGACCTGAACTTTGTCTCAGGTTGACTCCGAATTGGGTTTTAAAATAATGATAATAATCATTTTTACCCATACATTAACGCGGGTCAACTCGTGTTGACCCTCTTGATTCGTGACTTAGGCCTTACCCCTCAGGTTGACTCCCGAATCAAGTATTAAAACTATGATAATATCTATTTTTATTTTATGTTAATTAAGGTCAACCTGAGTTTACCCCCCAGACACGTGATCCTGGCTTTATCCCGAATCGATCTTTGAGTCAAGTTTTAAAACCATGATAATAACTAATGTTAACTCGGGTCAACGATCAACCTCACACATGATTTGAGACTTGTCACGGATTGACCATCGAATCATCTTTTAAAACTATAATAATAATCATATTTATTCTTACACTGACTTAGGTCAATCCCTATAACCAACTCAATTTCCATTTAAATAGTAAATATTCCTTAATCTATAATCACCTCAATTTCCACTTAACTTTAATTTTTAAGGAAAAAAGCTATTTAAATTTTTTTTAAAAAAATCCATAAGAGTGTGGTTTTGGGTGAAAGGAAAAGGTAAGTTCTTGAATTCATGGATTCCCTCACTAAAATTATTTTAAATCTCAATTAAATAGTAAATGTCCCTTCATCTATAATCAACTCAATTTCCATTTAACTTTAATCTTTAAGGTCATGAAGAGACACGTGTCACATTCCAACTTAAAAAAATTGATTAAAAAAATATAAAAAAATTATAAAATCATAAGAGTGTGGTTTTGGGTGGATGGAAAAGGTGGGTTCTTAAATTCATGGATTCCTTAACTGAATTTCTTTTGAATTGGTGTTATTGGAAAGTGCAGGAAGGCTTCTCTTAAATCAATTTCAATGTTTGTTGTGTATGTGATTTTCCCTAATTGTTAGGTTATTAGAAATTTGAGAATTTGTTGGGAAAATGTTGGTTTGATTTAATTTTTAGAATTTTATGTTTAAAATGGTGTAATTAGTAGAAAAATGAAGTGAATTTGAAGCCAACCATGGATTTTTAAACCATGGGTGGCCAGCCATGAATGTTTATGTATAGGAAGTTTCTGATTTTGAACATGACTTTGTGTTAATGGTGTGTTTGAATTATTTTATTTATGATGTGATGATAGGTACATGTTTGGATTAATTATGTTGTTCTTGAAGCATTTTATAATTATTAGAAATTTGAGAATTTAATTATTAAAAAAATATTGGTTTGATTCAAGATCCAATATTTAGGATTTTATGTTTGAAATGGTGTAATTAGTAGATAAATGAATGAAATTGAGGCCAACCATATGGATTTTTAAATCATGAGGATTGAATGATAATAAAATTGAGCAATTAAAAGAATGAAGATTGAATGATAATAAAATGATGGGACAACTCTAAAATTTGAAATGGTCAACGCGAATTTCATGGAGAAGAGCGCAAACATAGGGAAAGAATAAATAAAAGGTGGCTGACAACTCATCGCCATGAATCACCCTACACACGTCACCCTATATGAAAAAGAACATCGTGACACATCTAGCGCCATCTTGAAAGGCTAGGTTTGGCCATCAGAGGAGACCATATAAGCCGTCAGAGCTCTACAGCCTCCCTACTTTCTGGCACGTGCATTGCATTTACCAATCTTTTTTTACCCTTCCTACTATCATTAGTCACCCATATTTGTTTCATAATCCAATTTGGTTCATGAGAACGTAATTGCTCTAAATCAACATAATTTAAACATATTTTGACAAACCAAGCATATGAATATCTCATCGATAATACAAGACTTGTATATCTAGGTAAAAAGAAACTATCAATTCAATTCAAGAAAAAAAATAGAATAACCAAATTAAAAAAAAAATAACAACTTAAATAAAAAAATAATACATAAACATTTTCCCTACCCAAGCAAACCAAGTCCCAATGGCACAAAATTAAAGCTACCCAAATTTTTTCAAAGCCTCAAATTGAGTCCCCTAAGCTTTAATTGCTCTAAAAAAATTAAAATTGAATTTTATTAAAATCATGTATCAATCAAGTAACAGAGAATTTCCTTAACACCTCGAGATCTGTATGTAAGACAACATGCGAAGTCCATACCTAATCTATTGCAATGTCAAAAGACCAAAAAACAATTTAATGGATCAAACAGTAAGTTTATGAAGAAATAAAAAAAAAATTATGATTATAATCCACGATAATTTATCTTTTAATGCATAATAGGTTTTTTATTTTTGTTTTTTTAATATGTGAACCCAACATGCCTTTTAATGCTGGCCAAATCCTTCAACTTGTTACTAAGACTGAAAGACATGCAAAATATTTTTTTTTTCGAAAATGACAAAACAAATAAAAAATGCTAAGATATGCAAAATATTATTTTGTAGTTTTTCCTTTTCCTTTTAAAAAGGGGTTTTTCGGTATGATGCAAAAATATGCTAAAATGATTTCTTTAAAAGGAATTGGCTATGAAAAATAATAAAAGAAGATTTAAATTTCTATCCTTTTTCTTTTTAATTAGTTGTTTTTTTCTTTTGTATTATTCTCTTCCGAATTAACTGATGCGACCCCAAAAAAGCAATGAACAAGGCCTCAGCCCAAGCAGACAAGGAGAAGAAAAGAGAGCCTATTACATAAAATAACAACCCAAGCCTAACATCATGGCCCATGAACACGTAAAAAAAGTGACACGGCCCGAGGGTCCATTCCAAATAAGGCCTAGAAAACCCATGAAAAAACCCAAGAGTCTATCTCCAGATGTTAAGGGTGTGTTTGAGAACATAATGCAAACCATGTTTTTATAAATTTTAATTGTTTTTGTTTAAAATAATTTTTTTTATATTTTCAGATCGTTTTGATGTGTTGATATCAAAAATAATTTTTAAAAAATAAAAAAATTTTTATTTTAATGTATTTCTAAACAAAAAGCATTTTTGAACCGCCACTGCTATCACAATTCATGACGCACTAAAAAATACACGAGAAAAAGCTATGGCCTTTGGTATCTATTCCCTAGCTGTGAACGAAAACTTGTAAAAAGAAAAGAACTTCACATGACATCAAAACAGAAGAGGAGGAGGTCGCATGCCCCTACTATATCAAAACTACAGAGAGCCATCTTGCCCTGCCCCTAGTGCTATGTTATGCTACCATAAAAAGCAAAGACAACAGGTGCTTTCCTTCTCTCGACAGTAACAATATATATTTTGAAGGGAAAAGAAATACACCTAAGGTCCCTTGATTCCTTAGCTCCTGATTTGATGATGCTATGCCACTCCAAGGATCGTCTTTGAAGCTTGAAGGATGTATTCTCGAAGGTGACTTCCCAAAGCTAGTGGCTTTAATAATGGTGATGCCCAGGGAACTTCTTGCTCAAAGAAAAGACTCGATCTCTCTCCCCTATGAAAGTTGGTAGCTCATAAAAGAGAGTGGCTTTGCTTGACTTACTGCTTTGAAGCCACAAGCAAGAGTAGAGATAGAAGTAGACCTGTGTTTATGTTCCTGGTATCCTATGTGATTGGGACTGATGTACATGAGAGAGTGGTTGGAGTTCGACGTATTTTCAAGGAAAACGTCAAGGGTTTTTCGGTGAAATGAAACACTATTAAATCTTAAATCTCATTTCTTGATTATTAATCTTTATAAAATTTTAAGTTAATTTTCTATACATAATTAAATTAAGAAGACATGATTTTTGAAAGAACCGCGTGCCTGGGTCAACAAACCAACATCCTGGCTCTGCAAACCAACACCCCTGAGGTCTGCAATTACTTAGGTCCTTCTTCGTATCAATTCTCTTGGGTCAGTCATTTAGATCCAATTTTCTTGAGTCCGGACATGGATCCAAGTCTTATGGGTCCGGACGAGCACCCAACTCTCTTGGGTCAGTCGTTCGGACCCATTTTTATTGGGTCCTAACACGGGCCCTACAGAGAACAAATTTGGAAAAGTATATTATAATAGTTATTATTATTATTATTATTATTATTATTATTATTATTATTGTTGTTGTTGATGATTATTTAAAAAAAAAATATTACTGTAAAAACTTTGGACTAACAAGATTAATATTATTATTAATATGATAATTATTATTATTTGTATTCTAAATATTATTATCTTTGTTAAAATTAAAAGTATTTGTATCAAGAATATTACTATTGTGATATAAATATTATGATTTTTATTATTATTAATATTAACAATGCCATTATTTTTATTATAAATATTATAATTTTGATTATAATTAATATTATTCATATAATAATTAAATAATTTGTAGAAAATATTATAGATATTGATTTGAAGGGTGAAATTAAGAATTAATATTACTATTATTGTTGTTGTTATTATCATTAGTAAATTTTTAAAAACAATTATTAAAAAAAAAGGTTGTTTAGCCATACCAAGGATATTAATTATATTTTAATTATTAATATTATGATTTCTCTTATAAATAATTTTATTTTTATTCATATTAGTAATGTTAAAAATATTATTATTTGTCTTAGAAATATTTTTATTTTTAAAATATTATTAAACATATTATTAATATTGGGTTTTGCAGGATGTCTCACCCAACTCTCTTGGGTCATGCGTCGGACCCACTTTTGTTGGGTTATGAGTCCAAACCTAACTCTCTTGAGTTCGGACAAGGAACCAACTCTCTTGGGTCATATTTTTGGACCCAACACTCTTGGGTCCGGACAAGGACCCAAGTCTCTTGGGTCCTGCGTCCGTATCCACCACTCTTGGGTCATGCGTCAGGAATCAATTCTCTTAGGTTAGTTGTTCGAACCCAACTCTTTTGGGTCGTGTGTCCGGATCCAATTCTATTGAGTTTGGACCTAAATCCCATGAACCCATTAGTTGAGTGGGTCATGTGTCGGAACCCAAGTTTCTTGGGTTGTGCGTCCGAACCTAACTCTCTTGGGTCTGGATGAGGACCCCAGTGTCTTGGGTTCGGACTAGGACCCCAGTCTCTTGGGTCTGGATGAGGACCCAACTCTCTTGGGTTATACGTCTGACCCACTTCTGTTGGGTCATGCATCCGGGCCTAAATCTCTTGGGTCAGGCATTCAGACCCCGTGAAGTTGGGTTCGGTGCTCTGACCTGACAAACTTAGGTCATGATGCAGGCCCAAGAGAAATTAAAGGGTGAAGATAAGAACATTTAGTCTATAAACCCGTGGCATCACGCGAGCATGCCACCTCATATAATCTGGACGAGCTCATGCCCATGAACTACTCACCATCCCTAAAAGCCCAATGCCTATCTTTTCTCAAAGTGGGGGTTAGGTCGTTTTCATGTCTAAATTCAAAACCATCATTTTAGCTTGAGTTTAAAATAAAACATTTCTATTTAGGCAACCCCAGTCACAATAAACACATTTTGTTTTGAAAACAAACAATAATACATCTTATCTAAGATATGATGCGTGGGTGATTATTATCTTTCCTAACTTAACTAGCTCATTACATATAAATTCTGAAAACTAGTTAGGGTTTTCTAGTTTTAATAAAACTAGGTGGATACTTATTTTTTTTTATTTTTTACTTTTACCCTTCTTACATATAGCTCACTTTGATGTCTCATGACATACTTGACATGATATTTAAAAACAAATCAAAATTATTAGGTGACCAATTTCGAGAAAAATGAGTCAAAATTATTAAGCTAACATCATCAACATGAGAATTTAAAAATGATCAAAATTCTTAGATGACCAACCTTGACATCAAATTTTTAAGGGGTCAAAATTATAAGGTGACTAACATTGACATGAGAATTTAAAAATGGATCACTTGATCAATTGCATGAACTTCTCAGCATCATCTTAGACTCTTGCCTCAATTCATTTCAAGATAGTAGGCTCACTTGTTTGCTTGAGTTCAACTTTCGAGTAAATGATATAGTTCTGAACCTAAACACAGGGCTTTAATAATGGTGATGCCCAGGGAACTTCTTGCTCAAAGAAAAGACTTGATCTCTCCCCCATGAAAGTTAGTTGCTAAGAAAAGAGAGTGGCTTTGCTTGACTTATTGCTTTGAAGCCACAAGCAAGGGTAGAGATAGAAGTAGACCTATGTTTAGGTTCCTGGTATCCGATGTGATTGGGATTGATATATATATGAAACTGGTTGGAGTTTGACGTGTTTTCAAGGCAAACATTAAGGGTTTTTTAGTGATTGGTAGGTCATTAGATTTTCAATCTTATTTTTTACCGTTGAATTTTTATAAAATTATAGATTCTTTTTTTATATATAATTAAATTTAGAAAACATGATTTTTGAGACAATCATTATTCTCAATAATAGATGTGTTCAACCACTATTTCCAATAACGGTTATGTTCAACTGCTCTTCTTAATAACGATTGTGTTCAAACTATGTTATTTTTCTAATATTTTTTTTTAACTTGTATTACTTTTCCAAAACTTTTATCAAATTGTATTAAAATTCTAAAATACCCCTATTTCTCTCTCTCTCTCTCTGGCTACCCTCTCTCCTTAGTCTGTTTTTATAGAGGGCTAGGAAGATTTCAGACCTTTATTTTCTAATCGCTGATATCAATCTTTTATTTTATCATTTCTTATGTGTTTTTTGTTTAATATAATTGTGTATCAACTATATTTTATTCGAGAACCCAACCTAGAATTAGAGAACCATCATCAGCTTCTATCCTTGGATGTTGACTATCAAGTAATAGAATTAGTGAATATATGTTTGCATTTGTCATCTAGGTGTTTCATGTTTGTTTTTGTTTGATATAAATGTATATCAATTGTCTTTTATTCAAGAACTTAACCCAGGATTATTGTCTTCTATCATTAGGTGGTGACTATTGACTATAGAATTAGCAATATATATATATATATATATATATATATATATATATATATATATATATATATATATATATATATTTTGTGTTGGTATTGCATGATTTTTTGTTTGATATAAATGCATATCAAATGTTTTTTATACAAGAACTCAATACAAGATTGGAGAACCCATTGTCGGATCCTATCTTTGAATGTTGACTATATGAGAAAGGAGAACAACACAGAAAAGACTGGTGAAGCTAGCCATCACATAGAAAAAATGAAATTCTAATAGCTCTTTGATCAATGAATTTGCCTGTACTGGAAAGAAGTCCGATTAATGTCTAAGGATGGTACAAGGAACTGACTGGAAAAAGACAGCCCTTATGGAACAAGAATTTTGTATCCTCTTTGCCTCTCAATTCTTATCAACAATAGGGTTCTGAAAACAAGTTTTGTTTCAAGGCTGAGAATTTGCGAATTACGCCAAGGCTTTATGGACTTTGTATGAAAAGCAGGATTCCTATATTCTAACTGTAAAGAAAAAGTAAAGTACTGATGATATATAGGTTAATCAACAAGAAAGGAATCGGTTTAACAGGAAACACAGTACTTTCTTTGCTAGTAACCTCTATCATCTGAAATAATATATTCTCTAATTTTATATAACCTGAAAATTTATCATAATATAGTTTCATGTGCCTTGTATTTCCTTGTAAAATTTCAGCTTGACCAGATGTATGGTTTAAAAGATATGCCTAATCTCACAAAATTGGTTAATAAATATTTTAAGACTAAATTCAAACCTAATTTAATTCATATTATAAATTTTAAAAACTCATAAAATCAAGTTGATCTTACCAATTTTTCATGAATCAATCCTAATTTTATTGATTTTTAATTTTTTTAGTCTGATTATATATATCAAATATATATTAACTCATAAAATCATACAATTTACAAGTGAACTCATTTTAACAACAATAATGATTGTCTAGAAATTTAAACAAATGACAGCACAAATATCTTATATATCTTGGATTCAAGTAGTCTTCAATGGTTGCATGGAGGGTCGACGTTAAATATTGAAGTTTAAGGGGTTGGGATTGTGTTTCAAGTGGCTTTTTTTTTTAATTTTAATATTTTTTGCTTAATTGTTTTTAATATTTTTGGATCAGTTGATGTGTTATATCAAAAATAATTTTTATATCATCGTTATTGGCGGCGCGTCACATGCCGCCGTAAGAAAGTCCAAGAAACAGGGGGATTTAGAATGGCTTCCTCCTCTCTTCACTTTCCTGCCGGCGGTGAGGATCCCCGTTACCTGTAAAAGGAGAAAAATACAGAAGCCAGTTGATTTTAATTTTTCTTTCCTTTTCAGATCTGTTTTGGTCTTCTCCTTTTTAGATCTGTTTCACTGCAGATCTATTTTTTCCTTCTTCTTCTTCTTCTTCTCTATTCCAGGTAGCCGGCGGCAAGGAGGAGGAACGAACGAGAGAGAGGTGTCACTGCTGGAAGAGTGGGGAGTGACTACCTGGTGACTCGTACAGTCGGAAACCAGCTGGAACGGATAAATCATCGACCCCTCCTTCTTTGGTCGGCGGTAAGGCAAGCAAAGGTATAAGGAGAGGAAACAGGCCACATTAAGCGTCAGCTCCCTTCTCCTCTATTTCTCTTTGGGCCGGCGGTGAGGCAAGCAGAGGACTGCTGTTGAGAGGGAAATGGGGACTCCTCTACCTGTTTTTTTCAATCTTGGCGAGCTGGCCGAACATAGGGACGGAAGAGGAACAGCTGAGATAGGAGAATGAAGGGGGGGTTGTATGTGGGGTTGGCACCTTGCAGGGAAGATGGAGGATGATGGGGACAACTAAGAGAGGGAAGATCTATTGGCTGAGGCGGAAAATGGGGGGTTGGGACAGAAAGGCTGAGAAATGAGAGGACGATGGAGAGGCTGGGAGAGTGGAGCTGAGGGAAGAGGGAGACTTGTCCGACTGAAGGGAGAAGAAGCTGAAAATTCAAAAGCCCAAAGCAGGGTTTCTCTGGTTTTCACTCAAGGGAGGGGGCGACGGCTTGTCTGTAGATGAGTGTAGGTTCAGGGTTTCTTTGTGTTTTTCTATATTTGTAAAATTACCCGCCTTCTTCGTCTGTTGTGTAAACTGTTATTTATAGGAGAAGTGTGGCATGGCCACAACCACATTGTTTCTCAACTCTACTCTTTTTTGTATTTGCTAATTTTTATTTTTTATATTTTTTATATTTTAATTTTTTTGAAAATGAGTAATTTAACATGGATTCAATAAAAAAATCAATAATTATAAAAATAACACATTAAAAATTAAACGTATTTAAAAAACCTTTAAAAAAATAAAAAAAATTTGAGACGGATACTAAAAATAATACAAATATATTAAGAACATATATTTTTTGAGTTTTTTTTTTACTTTTTGCTATTTTTAGATTTTTAAAAAACTTATAAAAAATATAAGTCAAAAATTAGATAGCAACATAAAAATTATGTTTTTAAGAACACCTTAAATAAAACTTAGTTTTAATTGACACACAATCTAATCTGAAAATACACATTATTGTATAAAAAAATAGTAATTTGTTTATGCAAAGCCCAAAACAAAAACCGTTGAATTGGACAAGAAATGGAGACAAACATAATCAAGCACATATTTTTATCACTCGTAAAAAACAAAATCCCATAAAAACCCAATAACTTAAAAGCAAAATTGGTGGCTAGAAATAAGTAAAACGTGAAGCCTTTTGATGCAGTCGGGTTTATATAAAGTAAATGTTTTAAGTATTTGGGTCAGAATTTGACACAAATAAATGACTAAACAAACTATATGGATGGTTAAAAAAAAAAGTATAGATCAACAAGTTATGTTTAAGCTTAGAAAGAGGTGTAATCACGCTAAATTAAGTTAACATTTTAAAATTGAGTTAACAAGAGATTTAATCATGAGATCAAGTTTATATTTATCCAGGTAATTTTACAGACAATTTTTCTATGAGTATCCCTTTATAACTATTTAAATTGTTGGATTTCCCGGAATTAAACTCAAAAGTTTTTGTTTGAGCAAATTTTGTTATTTTTCATCGATATTTTTGGATTTATTATTTGTTTTTGAATTCTATTTTAATTCAGTTAAACTCTGTTAAAGAATAATATAAATTATATTTTAAGGTATCATATAACACTTTAAATTTTTGAGTTGAGATAATTTTTTAAAATGATATCAGAACTTTGATAATTAAAGCTTCTATAAGAGAAACAAATCGATCACATATGAAGAATGTAAGCTATAGAAAACAGGTTTGTATTTCTGTAGAATAAACTCTAGCAATAATAGTGC
>Ga0325414_1008662_pt1 | contig 10769 bp, 6 predicted proteins | sample PopdelMetagenome_8_FD_206183 | JGI IMG/M metagenome (GOLD analysis project Ga0325414, IMG submission 206183) | Populus deltoides microbial communities from Bellville, Georgia, United States - Leaf-PdKOR-R3 | ecosystem: Host-associated > Plants > Phyllosphere > Phylloplane/Leaf | place: USA...
CTCTCGGCCTTCCTCTCCCCGCCCCCCCCCCCCCCCCCCCCCCCCCCCCCCCGCCCCCCCCCCCCCCCCCCCCCCCCCCTGTTTCGTGAAGCAATGAAGACGAGTAGAAAATGGATCGATCAGGAAGTGAAGGTTCACCACCCAGCCAGACAAAGAGCCTGGATTGTCTAAGCAGTGACGAACGGAGAAAAAACAGAAAGAAAGGTCAGCAAATACACGAAATGAATTGTGGAAGAATTATACGAATTTGATATATAATAGTTAGGTAAAACTAACTCAGCTGACCCTCAAAGGTTTCTTCCAAGACCGAGCTTCGGCAATTTCAAATAACAGGGCTATAATTTTATCATCTACTGCATTGGATGGGTGATTTTTTATTTTTATTTTTATTTTTATTTAACGGATGATTTTCCCCTTTCATTGGACATGTTATTGCGGACCTACGTGCTCACCTTGGATGCATTGTCTGATAAAAAAAAAAACAACTCACAAGTCACACCTTCTGTTTAATTTGTTCTTCAGGAGGCCCAAAAAGTCGAGAAATATAACGGGCATGGCCCTCCTTTATGGCATTACACCTACGAAAATTATAAATGATTTTCTTATATATAAACAATAAATCAGGTTTGTAATCGTTTTATAATAAATTCATGTTGTAGCTTGATTATAGAAGCTGATTATATAAATATATGGGAATCTGCGAGTAAGAACAAGATCATGATCGAAGTGTTGAGTATCAGCCATCGAAGTCTCCTTTGAGAACTAAACTAGTGAAACGTTGTAGCTATTTCCACAGTAGAGCACGCATTAAAATTTCTCAAGTGATTTTAGGCACCTCAAGCTCAAGCGTCCAACCCCTCTGTGTAAATGTAAAGCTTAGTTTTTAAACTCAATCTATTTGATATTTAAGTTTTAGGTTTTAATGAGTCACCGGGTTGTTTAGGTTAATTTTTATTTAAAAAAATTAAAATAATATTATTTTAATAAAAAAAATTAATAAATTATAATTAAATTTTATCGAATCACTGAATTAACATGTCAAATGATAATTTTTCCTATTTATTTTTTAACTTGTTCCGGTTTCAGCTACGGATTGATTAGGTTTCGAATCCATCTGTCTGACGGGCGGGGTTTCAAAAGTGTAAAATGTAAATCTTTTTATTTTTTTAATATACTGATACACAAAGTCATACGGAGTCACCAAGCCACTCTATGAAGATGTTTGGTTTGAAGATATGATGATTTTATTTCAAAGGTACAATACATTTAAGCATAAATTATACCTAACCACACCATTAAAAGCTATAAAAACATTCTCCTTAAAAAAAAAAAAAAGCACGAAGTACCTCTTCTCCAAACACACCCAGATATATTAAAGGCACGCATTTCGATTTTTCAACCACTCTCTATTAATTTATATTTTAGTATCCCTTCAGTCATCATCACCAGTTCCTCAAAAGGTCCGTGAGCGAACGGAGTTCTAAAAAAAATTCCATGGCAGACAATTCCCGCTTCGACCATGATCTTGTTCTTGCTCACAAATTCCCCGAGGTATGTCTGCTTTCTTTCCCTATGATATCTCCCCAAGGTTTTCAACTGAATTTAATTTGTTATTTGGTTGCATATATTCCCGGTGGATTGGCAGACAACATTTACATACACCGAAAGGTAGAGAGAGAGATGTCTTGACATATTCAATCCCATCCTCTATTTTTGGGGGGTTTTTTTTTTTTATCGAATTTAGAAGGGAAAATTTTTACCTGTTTTTTGAGCAGAGATGCAGCGGTCTATGCCTTGGGTGTCGGAGCTTGTGGTCGGAATGCGATTGATTCCGATGAGCTGAAATATGTTTATCATGAAAATGGGCAGCAATTTGTTCAGGTAAATTTAAAATCTTTAGTCTGAATGGTAGTTTTTTTATTTTACGATGAAATTATTTAATAAAAAGAGGAGAATTTACTGTCTTGTATTTGGATTTGTAGGTTTTGCCAACATTTGCTGCCATATTTTCACTGGGATCATTGACAAATGGTAGTATGGATTTGCCAGGCTTACAGTAAGTAGTGACAGAATCTAAGAGTGTGAAACTTGCTCTCGAATGTTTTGTTTGTTAATGTTCTTTTAAGCCATTCGGGTCTTCTAAAGTTCATTGGAAATGAATTGGTATCTTTGTGAACACATGTGATGGCCGTTTCTGGTTTTCCTGGTTGCCAGATATGATCCGCGTCTTCTGTTGCATGGACAACAATATATACAGATTTACAAGCCATTTCCTTCGAGTGCATCTGTAAGTCTTCTTTTTGAAGCGCTTATGCAACCTGAAACACTTCATGCTCAATTTTGATAATTGTGCTGTACTGGTGGTTTCTCGTCTTCCTTTGATTACTTGCGGGGTATCAATTACATGGTTTTTTGTAGTTTTGGATTTGTTTTCTCCAAGTCTATTTTCGTTTTGTAACTTATTTTCATCCCTGATGCAGCTAATTAATAAAGTAAGTCTTGCCGGGTTGCATGACAAAGGTTTGTATTCACTGGCAGAAAATCTTTTGATTGAACAACGCACTGGAGATTATGTTTTTATTTCAAGTACGAATGAGTAGTTTCAGGGTGGAATTTTGTTACATGAATAATGACTGGGAAAACCTAGATAAAAGTCAGAATCTCACAATTTGTAATGAGTATCCCATTTGAAAGTTCACCTCTTTTATGAAACATAGAAGCATGATGGTTGAGGCTGGATTGTGATTACTGTTTTCCTCTCTTGATTCAAATTTTAGGTAAAGCAGCTATTCTCGAGCTGGAAACCAAAAGTTATGAGAAACAATCTGGTGAATTATTGTGTATGAACAGGTGATCTCATTTTTTCTAAAAAATATCTGATCCCTTGCTGCCATGCTATTGAGTCTGATGGGATTATAATATTTCACTCTCCAGATCAACTATTTATCTCCGGGGTGCTGGAGGCTTCTCAAACTCATCCCATCCGTATTCCTATTCCAACTACCCAGTGAACCAGGCTGCTGCTCCGAAAATTCCTAAAAGTCAACCTTTTGCAGTATTCGAGGATTGTACTCAACCATCTCAGGCATGTAGTGCAGATCCATAGTTGTCGGTGCCTTATCAATTGTTTCACTATGCTTCCTATATAAGTTATAATTAAAAATAATAATAATAGATAGATAGATAAAACTGAAGTTTTGGGAACATGTTATGTAGGAGACTCTAAAATGACTTCTTTCTTTAGATTGTGAACACAAGATACTTACATTCTTCAGTATGTCTCGTATTGTTTTGTAGGCATTGCTGTATAGGCTATCTGGTGATTACAATCCTCTGCATTCAGATCCCATGATTGCTGAAGTTGCCGGGTTCGTATCCCTCTCAATATTTATTTTTATTTCTTGGGTTCATGTGCTTTTCCAACCATGTTTTCATAGCATCAGGAGTCAGAGTTGGTGAGAGGGGATCATTTTTTCCTCCTTAATCACTTACCATTGATTATTTTAAGGAGACATCTTTTTTTATTGGTCACGGATCAGAATACTGTATTCATTAACTAGATATCTCTAATGCTTTTTGCATTTTCATTCTTCAAATTCATTTGATATCTCAGAGTACAATAGGGCTTAACCACACATGCACCATGTGAATTTTGCTCCATTTCTGCTGTGTGAATTGGGATTTAAGCTCTGATTAATTTTGACTGCTTTCCTTTTCTGGTCTTTACAGTAGCATTTGCTTACACATCTCTCTGGCATCCTAAGCTGTATTTATGCCCAATCCAATCTTGTTTCTTTTTTACATGTTGAAGATTCTCGCGTCCAATATTGCACGGATTGTGCTCACTTGGATTTGCAGTTAGGGCAGTCATCAAATGCATCTGCAGAGGGGATGCAAACATCATCAAGACCATATCAGGCCGGTTCCTTTTGCATGTTTACCCTGGCGAAACTTTGATCACTGAAATGTGGCTTGAAGGTTTAAGGTAAAACTGCATGTTCTGCCATAATCCAGTATTGTTTATTCAACATCAAGTATAACGCGTTCCTTTCACTCAAGTAACTGAAATTGGTTCTTCAGGGTCATTTATCAGGCAAAGGTGAAGGAAAGAAACCGGGCAGTGTTATCTGGTTTTGTAGACCTCCGTCATATGACCCCATCACTGTAAATTCATTTGATATACATTGAACGAGCTGTATGGTTCTCGAGTATGGTTTGAATAATTGTTTTTAGACATTGCTGCTGCGATAAAGAATGTTATCAAATAAAAGCTTCTCACAACTTGTATTGATTTGACTCATGAACAGCAGCCTCATTTGCATTTACATCTCCTTTTATTTCCAATGAACTGATTCATCAATGTCATTCTTCACTGTGCCTCGGCACCAAAGACTTCACGAGGATGGAACTCCCAAGTCTCTTGTCTGCGAGGATACTGTAGCTGGCTGTTTTATTAAACAGAGAAGGGTGGAAATAGATGATACTATCACCACAAAATTATTGGCTCAGCACTCTGTCCACAATATATTTTTTCTATGTTAGAAATTTAGGTAACGTTTGGAACTTGGAAATTCGGCTGCAGCTACGTTTCTAAAAGATTTGAAATTTTTTTTAATTAAAATATAATATAATTTGTATGTTTTGAATTGTTTTAATGTGCTGATATTAAAAATAATTTTTAAAAAATAAAAAAAAATATTATTAATATATATTTTAATACAAAAAATTATTTAAAAAAAATCCATAACTAATCATGCTTTTAATTTAACATGTTGTCAATCACTCTGATAATGGTAAGAACATAAGATAACTTCAGCAGGCGGATTATTACTTCACGGATTAACAGGTGGTAATATTGCCAGGTCAGTCAATTCGGTAATAAAATTTGGGTGAGGTTTTATAACGGTGCTGGGGGTGTTGTGGTTATTTTTTAAAGAATTTTTATTTTAAAAAATATATTAAAATAATATTTTTTAAAAAAAATATATTAATTTAAAATAAATAAAAAATTTTAATTTTTTTAACCTAGAAACAAAAACAAATTGTCCCAAAATATATACTGCTAAACAAATGTGGTTCTGCCACGTGGCAGTTCGGTGATTTGATCAGACGGCTGAATAAAGTTCAGCCCGCTTATTAAATAAAGCTTACCCTGCTCTGACAAACACCTCGCTATTACCTTTTCACTCTTCGCTTTTTTTAATTAACAGAATCCAGAGAGCGGAGAGTAGCGAAAGTGAGACTGCCGCCAAGAGAAGAAGAGCTCGGTTCAAATGTCTAGCGAGACTGAAGCTGCGCAATTTAGCAACGGCACCGATGCGGTGCAAGTTATCTCTCCAAACAATGATCACCGCGTCACCCCCGGCGACGATGAGAGACGGCTCCTCAACGACGCCGTTCGTTCTTTGCCTTCTCACGCTGTCAAAGACCTGCTCTCCGCCGGGGTTAGTACTTTCATCTAAAAATCTCCTCACTTACCCTTAATTAGGGTTTCCTCTATAAAAGAATTATGTTCCTCACAAGATTTTGTTATGATTTAGGTGTGTATAAGATGCATATTTAGACTGTTTGGGATCAGTGATCATGCTTATTTTCGCTCCTCTTTATCGCCTTCGGTGATGTGTAATATTCTCGGAGAGGGAGATTCAAGTAGTTCTGAATCTATGGAATCAGAACTCAAACCCGAAGTGTGCAGAATTTGTTTAGGTATCTTACAGTTTATTTATCGCGATGAAAAAGAAATGCTGGTGAAAAGAAAGAATGGTGATGAGTTAGCTGCATCAATTGCTGAGCTAATAAGGCAAGAAGGACATCAAATCGATGGTTTTTCTCTTGAAGTTTCAATACCGCCTATTATCTTCGAAAATGAACAAGCTGTTAGGTAAGATTTTTAATTTTTAAACCCTAAAAAAGGCACAAAAAATGTTGATATTTATTTATTTTGAAATTATAACAGTCATGTTATAAATGCATGTAAAGTTGTTTGGATTTATCGGCGTTGTAGATTGTACATGAAAAAGAAGTATGGATCGGAGCTTTGGTTCCAAGAAAGGCTTTCTGAATGCATTTCTACAAAGGATGCCTTGAAGTTTGCGATTGTGAATCCCCTTGAAATAATATTGGTAAGTTGAACTTGGCATTTTTGTAATACCGTGAATATGAATTAGACGGTGCGGTGATCTCTATATGCCGATCCCCTTCATTTAATACAATTACTGTTAATTTGTCAAGTTTGTTCGTGTATTACCCAGTAATAGGTTTGTTTACTTGTTTTTTTAATTATGGTAATTAGCTAATTGATTGACCCTATCAATCCATTCTCGCAATAGGGGTGTAGACTTGCTAACGTAGGGGATTCTTTCTTAATTGATAATGATAGTTATAGGGATCGGATTTTTTTCACAGTTAGAAACTGTAAAATGTAATGAAACTCTTGCTTTTATATCCTATAGTTCATGAATTCTTTTTCCTTATGAAAATTCCTATAAAATCTTGACTGTCATGATGCATTGAATGAAGCAGAGTTTTGAAAAGATGAGGATGTTCTTTTACTGCAGACTGAAAATTGTTTTAGCTCAATTAATCATTAATTATGTTGAAGCTTTGCAGGATGTTAAATCTGGCCCAAGCTATGTCCGCATCCGTTTGACGTACACTGAAACTAAGCCATCAATCATACCTTCGAAATCAGTAGACAGGAACGGGGGTTCAAAGAGAAGAAAAACAGGCATGAGAGTTTGTTTACATATAAATGAAATGTTGTTTAGTTGTAAATGGCCATTTCTGCCTTGGTCACCCACTGCAGTTAATCCTTAAATATTTTCTGTACTTGTCTTCATAATAATGATTCCCTGTTTACCTGAAACCCAATGCTTATGGCTCAGAATTTTGTACATTTTAAATGCACAACAACTGTAATAATAGTGAACAATCATTTGGCAGTGATGCTCTTCAGCGAATTGTAGCCCCTGGATTAATAATTTCAACACCTTTTTACTTCATCTCCTTTTAGAATTTCTATATCTATACAAGATGACATGCTTAATACATGTGTAAAAAATTGGTGTCTGAACTGATATTCTCTATAGTCTGCACACTTTCTAAAGCACTGTGATGTCAACAGTTCAACTTATAAGCTTCATTTTTCTGGTCAGTCTATTAGTTGAGGTTTGGATGCTCATGTAACTTGATCTGTTTATGCAGGGACATACAATGGTTTGGACACTGTTCATGTTGAGTTAGTGGGGAATAGAACGGGTTGTTGTGATTTATCATTGGGTCAAGGAAGTCCTGCCTCTGGAAGGTCTTCTACTGGTTTGGCTGAACATGAATCTTCTGAATACTCCAACTTCCCTCTAGAGAGGGTAATGTTCTTCCCCATTTTATCCTGCAGTCTCAACTTCAATGGTGATTGGTCTGGTTACTTGCCCATAGTCAATTTAATGATATTGAAACTTCTATGCACCTAATTTTGAAATTCGTGGTTGTTAAAATCTCAAGTGAAAAAATGGGATTACCTGGTCAACCCAGAATTAGATCTACAAAGAATTTGGAGAATGCTCTACCTTTTAGCGTTTTTGCATGAGATGGCTGCTTCATAGTATTGAACCCTGCACCCTTGTGTTTGCAAGTGAAACTTTGAAATCCTTAGCAGTTTATTTTATTTTGAAGGTTGAAATTACTAAACATTAGCAATTTCACTCTTGTGCGTGTCATGTCTGAATTTTTATGGTAGAATTTATTGTCTGTGTGAACAAGGTTATTTTTCTGCCATTGTTGGCTTAGATGTGGTGGTGGTGCTTATTGGGCTTGGATATCTGTCTTTCCAGGTCAATGAACCCTGCCACTTGGTTTTCCTATGCAACAGGACACCTATCTATTTTGGTGGGAGATATCTGAAGGTTAGTTGACTGTTATCGGAAATTTGTTAGAAAGACTTAACTGAGCATCTCAGTATATGAGTTACTGAAGGGATTTTTTTTTACATTGCTTCGTAAGGAAACAACCTTTTGCACTGGCGAGGATGACACGGCATCTTAAAAATAAACTTTACATCTTTTACAGTTAGCCATGGAGAGCATAAGAAATTGATGAGCTGAAAAGTCAATTTTAGTTGTATTAACAAGGAAATAATGGAATGAGTTAGGAAGTTCTCATGTCGCCATTTTGATTTTACTATTGCATGACACATCATGATGCCACTTGTAATCAAAAGGACTTTACATGATATTGCAGGGGAAAGTGAAACATTTAACATGTTTAAAAGATGAAGTATTCTATGTGAGGTACAATAGTTGACACAGAAAATCATCAGTTATACTGATTTATCATTAAATTATGTGCAATCACATGATTGCTATACTATTGCAGTTCTCTAGAAATGTGAGTCAAACTCGTTGGATCATTGATGATGAAAGAATGGGAGAAGCATCCATTGAGGTACTGCCTACTTCTGCCAATGGACGTTACCATCCTTATATTTGTTAGTATGAAATGATGAGTGAGAGCTAACAGTTCTTCTGCTATTCTATAGGAGATAATAGGTGGCAACATTCTTCCAATGTGTCAAGGTGACAGTTACAAGTTTCATGCTGCTGGTAGAGAGGATATCGATGTACCTAAGATCTGCTCTTGTAATTGTGCACTTGAATTCAACAAATATTGTTCTAATCTATGAAGCTTCTGTTCCCAGGTTCGGATGTTGGGTTCAGGCAGGCCTTTCCTGTTAGAGGTACAAAATGCACGCGAGGTCCCATCTGAGGCTCTGGTAAAAGAAATAGAAACAAGGATGAATAACTTGGGGAATAAATTGGTGAGCTTATTACCAAATCTGTGTTTGTCCTCACCTTTTTGTTTTGTTTTTCCATTTTTCATGTTATTCCACGTCTTATGCTATGCTGTAGGTAGGGGTGAAAAATCTTAGTCTAGTAACCAGTCATAGCTGGGACTTGATGCGTGAAGGGGAAGCAGAAAAGCAGGTTTTTTTCACCTCCTTTTGGCTTTTGTATCTGACTTTGATTGTTTGTACTTTATGATTTGAGATAAAAGTGTTAGATACAGTTAGAAAATTAAAGCCCTAATATTAGCATCACATGTATTTCATGTAGAAGCAATATTGTGCACTGGTATGGATTTCACGACCACTTGAGGATGAAGACTTGCAGTGTATAGCTTCACACAAAGATTTGGTAAGTTATATGGGATCTTTGTTTTGTATTGCATTGAAGCTTTTAATACGTGTTATGAACCTTTGCATTGGGCAGATTTGGTATTTAAATATTTTATTGTCTTAATCCTTTTGCCAGGTTTCTGGTAGAGATTTCTTTCTAGTCATCTGATGTGCTCCATTATTTGGTTCTTTTATATTCTTGGACAGCAAATTTTGCAGAGAACCCCAGTAAGGGTGCTTCACCGCCGTAGTCCACTAGAACGCGGGAAGATTATACATTGGTTAGAGTCTCTCCCATTACGTAGCATCATGTTATTCTTGTCGATCTGTGTTTACATTCACAATGGCTAACAGGCTATCTCCTCTCATTTCCTATTATAGGATGAAAATTGAGCAGATCACTGGAAGCTCTCAATATTTTCTTTTGCATTTATGTACCCAGGTAAAATAATTGAGACCATACCATGAGATGCATAACTCTCTTTCCAAATACCATCCTAATAGATCTCGTTTTGAAGTGTTTGGTTTTGATAGTGATAAATGAAACTAGGAATAAAAAACACTACAGATTGTGGTAGATTGGTAATCTAAGAAATTAGAGATGTAGACGTGATGATGCAAATATCATTTTAAAAGTATTATGTAGAATAATGGCCCTGGATTGAATGACCTCTTCGCTACCTGACTGCTTTGAGGTCTGTGGAAAGTAATTCTCAAACCTGTATCTAGCGAAGTGGCGCTAATGATGATGCTTGAATCACAGGCTGGCACGTATATCAAAGAATTTGTACACGGGGATCTAGGACGTACGCATCCAAGGTATGAAAAAACAAACAATTTATCATTTCATCTACTGTTGCAGCTCAACTTTTAGAGTCTCATAACCTTGTATAGTGATTATCTTATTGATGGGAATGATGCCTAGGTTTACTTTGAGAAATCTCGTTTATTTCATATTTGGTGGCTTGGTTGTCATAGACGTAGACTGGCACAACTTCCATGTATAGTTTAGCACAGCACTGCTATTTACTTGAGCAGTATTCGACTTGCTAGAGCTGTCCTTGTAGTAATATTTGTGATAGTAGAATCATTGAATTTGTTGATTTATTGACCAATCAATTTTAAATAAAAAAACAAAAAGGTAAAGAGGTCGATAAAAAAAGGTTCTGTTTCCGTGCTTATATCTTTTTTTTCCCGTCAGTTTAAAACAAATTTCTTACCTTTGGCAGCATTGGATCGATTCTAAGATGCAGAGCAGAGATTTTACAACTTGATGTTACCGACGTGAAAATGGATTGTTTTTTGGCTGAATAAGATTCTTACGTTTATTTTGAGGTTTTTTAATTGACTATTTTCAGATTTGCAATATTTTGGAAATATCTTTATCTCAAGTTATGAGTGCCTGGGTCTTTTTTATTCCGTTCCCGTCCATGCAACATGGAGTGGTCGTCTCTCATGAGTTTATTGCTCTATCCCTGGCCCGATTGAGAGTTTGCAAGAGTTAATATAGATTAACTCGGGTGAATTTAAAAGGTCATTTTAAGTTTATTTTTAAGCTGAAACGATGTGTCTCATTGAGTTTTGGTAAAACCAAGTCTCA
>Ga0325414_1008664_pt1 | contig 10767 bp, 7 predicted proteins | sample PopdelMetagenome_8_FD_206183 | JGI IMG/M metagenome (GOLD analysis project Ga0325414, IMG submission 206183) | Populus deltoides microbial communities from Bellville, Georgia, United States - Leaf-PdKOR-R3 | ecosystem: Host-associated > Plants > Phyllosphere > Phylloplane/Leaf | place: USA...
CCATAATTAAGCATCATCTGGATCCACTCCATCTATTCCCTCCTCTAACTGCATCGCCTGGTACCGGCATTCACTGCTGCAGAATGCTCTTTCCCCTCTGGAAAAATAATTAAATCATTCAAAGAATGCTTAATTTTACTGGTATGAAATCGGAGATGAAACTGCAAATAGCACAATTGAAGTGCTATAGATAAATCATAGCAGGACAGTCAAATGCCAGAGACATTCGTATTCTTTCAGTTCAAGATTTTTACCTATCAAAACAGGAAATAGTTTTGAGATTCCAAGAAAAGGATATATGCAGGTTTACTGATGGAATATTTGTTAAATTTTTACAATTATATTACCATGTTTGAGCCAAATTTCCATGTTTAAGATGTATTTTAACAAGCTTGGCTTAGTTTTCACGTAAATCATGAGGAAAGAAAGCAGAAACATGCGGGGGTTGAACTAACCTGTACATGTAAATGTCTTTTCCCTGCTCAAGATTGTTCTTGCAAGCAGAGCAGAAGCTTAAGAAATTATTAGGCGGGTAACTTGACCCATCACCCAAAAATCTATTATTGTCTTTCTTTAAAGAAGTAGAGAAGCCAACAACACCACAGCAGCTCTCGACAATGCAGTTGTCAAAAATATGAGTAGTTCTAGGAACAGGCCCGTGGGTTATTACACAAGTATAATCCTCAGAGAGCTCCATTTCACTAGCAGAAAGACACCCGGCGAAGACCCGGGGAGAATTAGGAGTTTCCGCACCCGAATTAGCTGATCCGAATAATGATTTTTTCACTGGAGAAGGGGAATACCCAGAAGAGAAAGAACCCAATTGAGAGTTTCTTGTTTTAATACCAAATTCACCTGGAGATTTGGGAGATTGATCTGTTGGTGAAAGAAATGATGGGGGAAAGGGAGGGATTTGGATCTTTAGTTGTGAGCCAAACAGAACTGTTCGGCTTTCGGGTTTCGACAAATCGGAGTCAGTTTTTTCATCATCAAGAGCATCAACAATGCCAAGGCCAATGCCTTTCGAGTCTAGTTTGTCCCAGTGGCGCCTGGTCTCAGGTTCCGGGGTTTTAGGACTGGGGTTTGGGTCAGGCCAGAAGGGGTTTTTGAGGCCTGAGAAGGGCTTGCAATCAAGAATTGAAGTTGGGCTCATAATTGCCTCTGACGTTTCTGAGAAGTTCTTGAACGTGAAGGCGGTTAGCAATTTCGGAAATGAAGTAGGTTTTCTGAACTTGTCTGTCGGAGATGGGATTAAGCTATGCTGTGACATTAGAGCTTGCTTGCTTGCTGCTGCCCTTGATCTCTTTTTGAGCATAAATCGAATACTATAACCCCAGTGAGTACGGATATATATAAAAAAAATAATGACTTGCCACCAAATTTAATTAAAAAATCAAGATAAATAAATAAAAATGACAGGAGATTTACCTGGAAGGATTTTTGCTTTTTACCCAGAAGTATGCATGAATTCCAGGGGCTAAGATCAAGACCAGCTTCGAGCTCAGAAATATGAAAGAAACTCTTGAATAAGTGGCTTCTTTGACGGTTTATACTAGGGAAAGAGATGCAAAAGACTGGTGCTAGTACAGTCAAAACCACAATATTAAGTAAACCCAGAAACAACAGGGCGGAGAATAGGATCCAAGAACCCCTCTGCTTCCACTATAGCTCTGTCATCACTTCCATTTCCAAACATCAACTGAAATACAAAAAAAAAAAAAAAAGAGGAAGAAAATGATTCACTTTTTCCCCGAAGTTCTATCTCTTTAAACCTCGATTCATCAGCGGGAATCCCTGAGTTCATAGAACAGACATGCAAAGAGACCCCCAAGAGTCATGATCAACAGACCAGACGTGCATGCCTCAGACACCACCAGTGACAAAAGAAGTTTTGTGTTTTTGTTTTGCTCTCTTTTCTTTCTTCCCTCTCCTGGCTTTGCTTTCTTTCTCTTTTTATCTTTATGTTTCTTTTTATGCGTCCTTCAACCGTATATTTCAACAGGTTTTTTTTTTTTTTATCATTATAAAAAACAGAGATGCATCAAATTCAAAGCCTTAGAAACAGACAAGACCCCATAGCATAAACCCAAGTAAAAACCACAAATTACAACCCATCCATGAATAGAGTGGTGAATGATAGCCCTAGTACTGTTACTCTCTTTTCCTTCCAGTGGGTCATCTTTTTAAAATACTTTTTGACACTTTAAACCCACCATTTCATTCTTTCCATAATTAGGACCTGAAACATCGCCATGAAATAGCAAAGAGTACAGTCAAAACAAAGAAAGAGCTCGTGGGTTTGAGGGGTGGATCTTAAAGGAAGTTATGCATGGGAGAATCGGTGGTTTTGATCAGACCACTGCCTTGCCTTACAAATGGCAATCACGTCGGTTTTCGAATTGCCACGAACACGAAGTGCTTTCTCTCTGCCCCTGCACTCAATTAGTGAGCTTTCGGTCACGATAAAGCAATTAAAATGCTTTTGTTTATATAATTCAGAAACATAAAATAAAATGAGTTTATCTTTAGCAAAATCATCGTAACTCCAGGTCATGGAAGAAAAATCCCTCGATATTCTCCCTGAATGTGATTGTTAAAAAAAATATATACAGAAACTTGGAGGATAGCCATGACCTCACAGGGCTAAGCTAAGGACTCGATAAGCCATAACCTCATTAGGCTAATCATACCGATCAACGAGCAAAGGATTTATTATATTTGTTAATTGCATCTATTACAAGATAACAATCTCAGAAGATTAAAGAAGATGGGTTAATTTAAAATATTTTGATTTTATTTTTCACAAGACTTATAAATTCAATTTATTTTTATATTTACTATTGAACACATTTTTTTAATAAATAAGTTGAAATTGTGCTGGAAGTTTCTAAAGATTTTATTTTATATATAATTAAATTTTTAGATTAATTTGATATCGAATAGGTTTGGTAATATAAACTGGAAGCTATTGTGCGGTAATTGAGTTAATTTTCTAGTTGATTTGGAATTTTATTTCATGTTTTATTTATAAAATTTTTGTTATTTTTTAGAATATTTTACTAGTATAAATAAGTTTATTTAGCTTATATTCAGGTTGGAAAAATTAATAAGAAATTGATTTATTATTTAAAAATAAAATTTGTGCGTGTGAGAGTTTATTATTACTTTTAATTTATCATGTAACTACTTTGATTTATAGAATATTATGATGTATAGAATAATTAATCAATCAAGTTTTGTGTTGTTTTTTATATTTTTCATTTACTTTTTTTTATATATAGGTGTTGAAAGAGAGTTTGATTTCTATAATCGATATGTCTTAATATAAATTATGGTTGTATTAAATTTAATCAAACACCTTAATTTAATTTTAATCTATTATGAATTTCTATTTTTTTATATAAACCAGTTTCACATCAACTAAGCTACGAACTTTATGTGACTCGACAATCTTTTCCTCCCTGTTTCGTACGAAGCAGTTTGTTTGGAAGTGTGGTTATAATTGTTTTTTAAAATATTTTTCATGGAAATGTATCAAAATAATATATTTTTTATTTTTTAAAAAATTATTTTTAAAATCAGCATATCAAAACAATCCAAAACATATAAAATAAATTAAATTTTAATAAAAATAAATTAAATTTTTTAAAAACGCAGTTTTCATCTACTTCAAAACCGCGTCTAAATAGTAATTCAAATGATGCACTGTGCATCGTTGCTTTACAAGATCAAGGACGAATTCGAGGATACATACGGTTGGTAGGCGACGAGAAAATTGTAACTGGTAAAGAAATTTAAGATGGTTGGAAATTGGAAAAGACTCTTGTTCTGGCCAGTAAGAAGCTGATGGCTTCATCTTTGAATTTTCCTTTCTTTTCTTTTTTAAAGATCAGATACAGCTTTGAAAAAGAGTTCTTCTTTCCTCTAAAACATTTTGTTATTGGATATGCAGCCCTTTCCATGAATCATCAAGTGATTAGAAACCCTCCCACCCCGCAACAATCATTCATCTCGCGACTAATTGTTCATGGTGATATCTTAGCACGCGTTTTCACACATCACCTCCCGTGGAGACTATGCATGTCCATGTAATAAAATCATAATATACATGGCGACTAGATCTTCTTCCATCTATTTATCTTGTGATTTGAAGCTGCAGCCTCTAGCAAAAGTCCAGTCGAAGATTTTGAGCGAGTTCTAGAGAAGAAAAGAAAAGAGAAGAAAACTCGGCACGGGCATAGTAGGAGGCGCCGCCCTAAAGCTTGGTGCAGCACCCAGGCCCTTCGTGGGAATTTGGAAGTTAACGACTTTTAACTGGGTCCCACTTAAAGAGAATAGACTTCTGGCCCCGCAAACAAATGAAGGCCCGCACTGGTAGTAGTCTACTACAATTATAAGCTGTGTCGTTGTCCCATGCTAGCATTTGTTTAGGTGCGTGAATTAATGGTATTTACTTTTTATGACTGAAATACCCTTTGAAAATGAATAAATGTTCTTGTAAAGCAGGGACCGATTTGGAAGTCAAGCAGAGAGAGGAAATATGGAGGGCCCGCTTAGAAATGATGGGTCTACAGTGTGACGGTGGCGTACGATCACAATTTCCAGGCTCAGACGGATCCATTTCGGTATTTTATTTTAAAATATATTAAAATAATATTTTTTATTTTTAAAATTTAATATTAAAACATCAAAACAATTCAATTATAAAAAAAAATAGTTTAAAATAAAAAAATCAAAAATATTTTTTAAATCTTCTTTTACTGGAGAGAGGGCTGTAGACTGGCCTCGATACTTTGTTTGTCTTCTAGTCTAAGAGTGTGTTTGGCAGTGTGGTTGCGGTTGCTTTTTAAATAGCTTTTCGTGCCAAAATACATGCTAATGATATTTTTTTATTTTTTAAAAATCATTTTTGATATCAGCACATCAAAATAATTTGAAAACACTAAAAACATATTAATTTAAAGTTAATAAAAAAATAAAAAATTTTCAAATTTTATCACAAGCGCTTTTGAAACGCAGAAACAAACATGCCCTTAAGAAAAACTTGTCGCAGGTAATTTCGTTGATATGGTCATTAAAATATTTATATTCTTTTTTATTCGGTACATGTTTAGTTTTTAACTCGTAAATATAGTCTTGTTTTTTCGTACACGTCGTGCTTACTTGCTTACTTGCTAACCATTTTATTTAAGGAAATGATTTAATTCAGAAAAGAGATTGCTCAGTAAATAAATAATTATTTGTATAATAAAAAAAAAGCAAAAAAAAGTACATTCTTAATGTTGAGTATTTTATATTGCTAATTAAAAACCAAAATTTACAATCCTAAAACTATCAATTAACATTAATAATATTCTAGAAGGCCGTGGAAAGTACTATAACTTTCCCTACACCTGTACTAATATAATTATAATTATAATTATATAACTTAAATATTATAATTATACTTATAAACGCCTGCACTAATATATTATAATTATATTTATAATAATATAATAATAATAACATATACTAAAATATGCTGAGCTGTTTTTTTTTAAGATTTTTTTTGTTTTTTTTAATTTTTTTTTTGTTTTTATGCTTTTCTAGGTTTTTTTTACCTTTTTCTTTGTGTTTTTTTCTTTTAATAATTTTTTTATTTTGTTTGTTAATGTTAATTTTTTAATTTAGTTATTAGATTTTCATGACACGAATCCCGAATTTGATGAGTTAACCCATAATTTTATTTTTTGTACTTTTTTTATTTTTAATTAATTTTTTTCGTTTAGTTTAATTTGTTAATGTTAAATTTCTTTCTATTTAATTATCAGACTTTTATGGCACGTATCCCAGACTTGATAGGTCAACCTGGTTTGACGGTTTAACTCAGTTAACCCGTCAATTTTTTTTTTCTATTTAGTTATCAAACTTTCATGACACGAATCTCAAGTTTGACGGGTTAACCTGGTTTGAAGGGTTAACCTAGTTAATTTAGATTTTTTTCTTCATTAGTTTTTTTTCCTATTGGTTTTTTTTCTTTTTCATTAATCTATTTAATTATCACACTTTTATGACACGACCTTACAGCCAGACTCACATCTAAGACTATTGAGTCTGGTGTTGCAGCCATATTCACTTAAACTTAGATCATGTAAGTTTAATGTTATTATTAATATTATAAATATTACTTTTGAGTCAAGCGTTGCAGCCAAACCCAAGACTCTTGGATATAGCTTTGCAAAAAGACCTAACACTTTTAGATCTTAATTTTTTATGTGTTTTATGCAAAAAAAATTAACCCGCGACATCGCGCGAGTCATGTAACTAGTTATCGTCCATTACATGTGAACTATTATTAATTACTAAAGATACTTATATTTTAAAAAAATAAAGTTTTTAACTTGGTCCTTATTGCGTTTTAAAATTAAATTAGAAAATAAATATTTTATGATGTTTTGACAGTATCATTTTTCAATTATCAACTCCTTTTTCAATCAATTTCATGAGGCCGGAGAGAGATTATCAACTCATTAACTACACACAACGACGAGCTGGTTCTCTTAGCAAATCCAATTAGATGCAGAGTCGCTCTTCTGTCTGGGATTTTGTTTAATTTAGCAAACGGAGATATAACTCCATTCAAAGAGGAAGTCTCCTAAAATATTTTTGAATTTTTTTTTATTTCAAATTTTTTTTTTATGATTTTAAACCATTTTAATGTGATAAAATTCAAAATAATTTTTAAAAAAATTTACAAATAAAAAAATATTTGTAAACGGAGACATGTTGGTTTTATTTTTAGTTAAAAAGGATAAAGATTTAAAGTGTGATTGCTTTTGTGGTTTAATCCACTTTGCAAAATGCTTTTTATTTAAGATGTTTTTTTAGTATATTTTTCAATCCTAATTAAAAACAATTAAATGGTTAATTCATTCCTCTTTATGTCATTTCAATCGACTTAATTAACTCTTTCTTTTATTTGTATATTTTTTTATTACCTTCCGATCGACTTAATTAACTTTTTTTTTATTCATATTTTTTTTATTAGTGATGCTTCGGGCATTGTGGTGAATGATACATTAAATGTTTTAATGATAAAAATATATTAAAATAATATTTTTAAAAATTATCTATGTAAATGTATCAAAATTATTAAAAAATAGAAATTTAATGTTTCTTCGGAAAACAAATATGAAAAAACACATTATAACACAAAAAAAAAATAAAAAAAAAAAAACAAACGCAAGATTACAAGCAGAAGAAGATTCATGTAGCGTAATCGAGTCGCCTATCCAGCTTTCAGAAAGCAAAGGGCTTGGAAAAAGTGATGCGGGATCTTGGAAAGGGAATTTGTTCAAATTACTGGATTAGTCTTCAGACCATTTTTCTAATCACCAATAGAATTACGACAAAAAAACAGGCAGCCCTGGAGAAAAACAATTTGATTCCGATGTCTTTTTATCTAGTTCATTGAACAATATTTTTCACGTGCCTGTTTAAACGTTAAGCAAGAGGCCTGGACACCGCTTGACAGCTCTTGCCTTGCCTTGCTTTGTTTTAAGAGTTCGAAAAAGTGTTCCGACCTCAAGCCAAAAAGAACAAAAGAAGGAAGAAAAACAAAGGTCACCGGCGAATGGCAAAGGTGTCGGCTGTCGAAGCATCAGGAACGGAATGCAACTGTTTAGGTGTATTTACCAAAGGCTGCTTGTCTACGCGGCAGGTTTATATTCCACACCGTATATAGCGCGCTGATATACATGGATTTAAAAATTAAAATAAAATAATTGGAAAATCAGACAAATATTCGGAGCCACGCTCGGTGGGACTCGAACCCACAATCGTCTGATTAGAAGTCAGACGCCTTATCCATTAGGCCACGAGCGCCTCATCGACCACCCTGTACTCAGCCCTTAATCTTCTAACTACAGAGCTAGAGACCATTTTTCCGGCCTTTCTCCTGTTAGAAGTCAGACGTCTGGAAATTCTTTTTTATCAGATCACATCCCGCTAACAATTATATTTTATGGTGGAAAAATATTAGAGACATTTATATATTTTTATTTTGTAAATTACAATCCTATAAAAGTGCCATTATATACAATTTCTAATTAATTAATTAATTAATTAATTATATCTAACCAATCCAGTTATGAGACAGGACATTTCTAATTTAATGAAAATAAATATTTTTAGAGAGATCATCATTATAAGTATTGGATAATTCAGATTTGAGTCGTCTTTTAATTCAGATTTTATGATTAAACCTTGCATATTAAATTTTTTTTATATAAAATGATGTGTCCATAAAGGATAAAACGCAAATGATTAGATTTTTGAATAATATTATGCACACATAATTACCATATCAATTGCGATCTTGATTATGATTTCAATTCTTTAACATAAATCAAGCAACTATTTTGAATACTGCCTTTCGTTGCTCTAAATAAAAATTGATTAATTTTATTTTTTATTTAAAATTTTATTTTTATATATATAATAATATTAAAAATATTTTTTTTAAAATATATATTTTTTAATATATTTATAAAAAAAATACTATAAAAATAACCGTTGTCATACTCCCAAAATCCACTTTAGAGAAAATACATTAATCAATTAACAAGATTAAAATCAGCTTCAAATTATTAGTTATGCAAAAATTGAAATCAATAAAACCTAATCCCCTTTCTCTCCACAACATCTCTTTCTCTATCCACCGGATATTTGCCTACAAACCCCTCAGTTGCACCAAGGCCCCTCAATTAACTAAAAAATAGATATACACAAATTGCAAAAGATTCTCCACTTTCTCTCCTCGCTATCTTCACAAGAATTCATTTCCTCTTTCACTTATCTTATTAAATGGTGAAGATGATAGAGCCCACATATTCCTCTATTAGTAGTGGTGGGGTCTACTTCTCATTGTTGCAGACTGGTCGTGGTTTCAATGGTGGTATGGTTAATTCATTATTGATGAAGGTGTTAGGGTGAGTTACGTATCGCTTGGATAAAGGAGGGATATGTGAATAATGCTTCTGTAATTTGGAGAGGAGTATTCAAGGAATTTGTTGCAAAAAATAAATCAGCACTCGCAGTGCCTATAAATCTTAGATGATCAATGCAATAAAAAACACTTTACCAAGCATTCCCATCAAAGAGCAAGGAAAGAATTATATCACCTTATTAAAATAAAACGATTTGGAGCTTTTTTATTAAGCTAGTCGACGAAATTTGGTACTAAAATTTGTTTGTATTGCAATCTGCAAGATAGATATGACCTCCCATCTGTCAAGGATGTGCTGCATTGTAGGATACGTGCCCAGATCACAGATCGCAAGCATCAATCAGATTTATACCCTTGTGAAGTTTTTGTTGAATTTGTCAAACATGTTTCTTACCAATTTAATTATAGTTAATGGGTTAGATGGGGATAATACGGACCCACGAGATATCGTATCTAGCTAGTTGTTGAAGGCTCTATCTTCTTTCAACACGTGATCTGTAATTGAATCCTTGTTTTATAAAGCCTGTCTTCTCAAAAAATTATGGTACTGACTGCTGATGTCGCTGATACCCCATTAGTAAATTCTTAGAGAACTCTTAAGCGCATTTCACGGTAATTGACGCAGAGTACTGTAGTGATGCCATCATCAATCCTTGCTGAGGAAATGGAGAACGATATTTCATCGGAAGTAATTACTCTACGTCCTTTTAAGGAATCCGATGCTGATGATTTCTTGGGCTATGCAGGTGATGATCAAGTGACTCGATTCACCCGGTGGAACACTTTCAGTTGCAAGGAAGAAGCCCTCGTTTACATCAAGGACTTCTGCATTCCTCATCCATACTGCAGGTCTATATGTGTAAATGATCGTTCAATTGGATTTGTGTTTATCAGACAAGAATCTGGGGATGACAAATGCAGGGCAGAACTCGGATATGCTATAGCCGCTAAGTATTGGGGGCAAGGTGTAACAACTAGAGCGTTGAAGATGGCAATCTCTGATGGGCTCAGGTCATTTCCTGATTTGGTTAGGCTTCAAGCTAGGGCTGATGTGGAGAACAAAGCCTCTCAAAGGGTTTTGGAAAAACTGGGTTTCCTCAAGGAAGGGGTGCTGCGAAAGTATATGTATAACAAAGGTAAGGTTATAGATTTGGTTGTCTATAGTCTGTTATCTACTGATCCCATGCCTTGAAATATTGTACTTTCAGTTTGCTTTTACATCCATTGGTGGGCTTCTATCATGCTTGCTTTCGGTCAACATGCTTGCTTTGCAATTTCTTCAGACCTCAAATTTCTTTGTTAATCTTTTGTTGTTCCCAATATGAAGCCAAGTGACCAAACGGGATGAGCAAAGGGAGATAACCAATCCCAGCAGTGTCATTTAATTTTTAGAGACGGCACCTAACGCCACTGCGAGGGCCATGGATTTGTTATTTAATTAATCGAAGCACATAATACCTTCCCGGCCGTTCTCACTGTTTGTATCAATCCCAATTTGTTCTGTTTATAAAGCTAATTTGACCTCATCCTAGTTGCTTCGAGGAATGATCATAAGCCCGTTTCTGAGCTCAACTGCTATGGATAAATAAACTATTATTCCAGAGGTTAGTCAAGAAAATGATTGCCTTTATGTTTAAGAATTTTCTTTAGGAAAGAGAATGACTTCCAACTGCTCTTGATAAATAAACCATATCCCGCCACAATTAGGCAGGTTCTTCTCAGCATCTGATTACATTTATTTATTAAGAGATGGCTCCTCTATATTTGTACGCTAGTTGATC
>Ga0325414_1008665_pt1 | contig 10766 bp, 4 predicted proteins | sample PopdelMetagenome_8_FD_206183 | JGI IMG/M metagenome (GOLD analysis project Ga0325414, IMG submission 206183) | Populus deltoides microbial communities from Bellville, Georgia, United States - Leaf-PdKOR-R3 | ecosystem: Host-associated > Plants > Phyllosphere > Phylloplane/Leaf | place: USA...
GACGCCGAGCGACGCGGCTTGACCCTCAGAGCCCACAGTACCTCACTGCTTCTCACTTACTACTCTTGCTCTGTTTAGTTACTTTGGCAAACCCACGGTCCCTTTTAAAACAAAGGATCAAATTGTACGAATACAAATAAAAAATACGAACCAGTCCTTCAACTATTCATGTTATTTCTCTCAGGTGCTAAAACCTCAATGTTATCCATATCATTAAGTTTATGAGTTGCTCTACGATAGTTCCAACTTTCCAACTCAGCTCGGTTGAGTTGAAAAGACCATCAATTATACAATAACATGGAAAAACAAATCTTATTTATAAGCCTAGAATTAATGTAGAATTCTTTCTTGAAAAAAATGATACTAGTTTAATTTTTTCTCGAGAAAACTAGCATGACAATACCTTGATTACTAAAAGAATTAATCAACAAAATCTAGTTTAGATTTTGTATATGATGACATGCTAATTTTAATAATGACTGTCGTACCATTATTGTTACCACTAAAATCTAATTATAATCATACAAGAGAAGATAAATAAAATTATGTAAATTTAATGATTATTTTTATTTTGTATTTTTTAAAATAATATGATATAGTCATAATTGTATCCATCATCAATTATAATCAGTATTAACTACGTGTTTGATAATGAGGTGTTTGATATTTTTTAAAGATATTTTTTAATTGAATATACATTTTAAAATAATATTTTTTTAGATTTTTTTTATTTTTTATATTTACATATCAAGATCATAAAAAAATACATGAAAATATTAATTTGATATCCAAAATAACAGAAGTTATTGTAGTGCCAAACGAGCACTAAATTATGATATCCAAAATGATTTTGAAGTAGAGACAAGCAAACCCCTTAGAAAAAGTGAAGTTCTTATACCTAAATGAATTGTAAAATTCTTCATGTGGGTTTATTAGGGATGATATTGATTAGTCTTAAAATTGATGAGCCAATATGAAAACTTCTATATAGTTAAGCAACTGCCACGTGCATCCCCCAACAGACAAATCTACCAGCATAACCATGGTTAGCTAAGTTAAATTTTTTAAGCTCTCTCAAGACTCAAAAGAGTCTAAGATTCCGTACCAAATAGCTGACACGTGTTCCCCCTACCAACGCGGTTTCTCCTTCTCCACCGCCCTATATATCCTACCCTACATCCTTCCCTCCTCCTCCCTCCCATTCCTCCCCAACAAAAGAATTCTCTCCAGCTCTGAACACCATAACCTTGCTTACCACCGTTCACCACTTCTGGTCGCCGGTCAAACCAAACCCTTATTGACTACGTTACTCCTTTCCAATTACTCTGCCAGCCCTGCTTTAGATGCTCACTTCTTGCTACAAAATGCACTGAAAAACACCGCAAAGTCGGCTTCTTCTGCGATTTTTACGTTGTTTTCTTAAAGTTTCACAGCACCAAGAAGCACAGCACAAGGGAGCTAGCAATATGGCATCATCGGAGAACTTGGCAAGTCTTGAGCAATGGAATATGATGTTTAGGCCAAGTTTGTCAGATTGTTGGATTTCCGAAGCTTATGCTCGAGACACGGAAATTCTAACCAAAGCCCTCCAAAAATCCCTCTTTAACAATATAGATGATATTGATATCCCCATAAACACCAACACCAATGATAACAGCTCTAACTCTTTCTCCATCACCGAAACGTTTTCTTCAAATCCAATCAACCCGTTTACCGGCCTAATCGAGACGGCACCCCCGACTCCGACGCCCTCAAACGTTTCTGGGTCGGACCCAGAAACGGCTGGGGTCACGAAACGCCATCGAAACCCTGTGCCGGGTGCTACCGGGAAGGTCTCGAAACGTAAGTCAAGGGCTTCGAAACGGTCTCAGACCACTTTTATTACAGCTGATCCGGCTAATTTTAGACAGATGGTGCAACAGGTTACCGGTGTTAGATTCAATAACTCCCCGGTTTCAATGGTTCCTGTTTTGAAGCCTGAGCCTCAAAGACTCGGTGGCCGGTTTCAAGGGGGTAGTGGGTGCTTACCCACTCTTGATACGTCGGCGTTTCTGCTTGATCACCATCAACAGCAGGTGGTCATGGGGTCAACTTCTGGTTCTAGTCCTGGGTCTGGCCCAGTTTCTTTTACTCAGCAGCCCATGATGGGTGATGTTGGTGTTGGTTCTAGTGGAGGCATAGATTTTGACACTTTCTCTAGTTTTCCCACTCTAGAGTCGTGGAAAGTAGTGTGATAATTAATAAATTTAGGGTTTTTGTCACCTCCCAAGTGAAGGTTTATGTTATCTGTTTATATTTTTGGGGTCCCTTGGTTTAGGTTAGTCTCTTTATAGCTCTGTTTATTTTGTATTTCTGTTTATGCAATGTAAAACTTTATCTTATTCCTAAGTATTAAGGCTTTATGGTATTTAATCCGGGCTTAATTTAATTTTTGAGTTTAAATATAAACCTTGGTACATTGTGTCGAGCAATTCACATGGAGTGGCACATGAATTCAGGCGACTTTTCTCTCGTGTGAGTAATTTCAGAAAAAGGGGAAGAAAGTGGAGGTGCCTTCTTTGCTCGAGATTGGCTTAGCATAATTTGCTTGAAAATGGCATCAATCATTGAGATATTGGCTGCTTGATGGGTTGTCGTTGTACAAGTTATAAACTAAATCTTGATTGGAATTGTTGCTGCTGAGACAAGTGCCATTTTGGCACTTGCTTAGCTGTTTTTCTTGTGACAGAAGCACCTTTTCTTCTATGATTTTGAGTCTGACTGTAGGAGGGGATACCGCATGTTTGTCTTTACTTCTTTGAAGTTTTTTTTTTTTTAAATTAAATTCTTATATCTTTTGTTTTGAATTAATATTTTTTTTTTGTTTTTTAAGTTATCTTCATGTGCTTAAAGTTAAAATAAATTTTTTTAAAATAATTACTAATGTAGTTACAAACATCTATTAAAGTGGCTCTTGAAAGGCTTTTTTGCACTATCTTAGTTGACTATTTCACACTTTTGTCTTTATTTTTGTGATAATTAAATGCTTTTTGTCTTTTCTGCTAAAAATTACTAGATCTTCGTAATAAAATTTATATTATTTCTTCCTTTTTCTTAATATACTGTCAAGTGATATTGTTATGAATGATGTCTGTAATTTTCAATTCAAAATATATAAAAATATTTTTTTAAATATCTAAAAAATTAAATTTAATATTTTTAAATAAAAAATAATTTAAAAAGCTAATTGAAACACAAAAATAAAATTATTTTTTGTTTTAACAAATTCGAATCTGAAGTAATAACTTAAGTTTCCTAATGATCCAAACTATACAAATTTTATTGATAAATGTAAGAATCTTAACAACCTCTTACTCGGATCTAAAGTAGAGATCGAAGCAATAACGTAAATTTCTCATTGATGCAAATGATCCTAATTTTATTGATAAACCTAATAAAATTAGGTCATGTTTGATTAATGTTTTAGGATAAAAAACATAAAATAAATTTATATCATAAAATAGTTGTAAAAATGAATTTATATATATATAAAAAAAAAAGAGAGAGAAAGGAGATCTCCTCTCTATTCTAAATGCATGAATCTCTTCCATCCCACGACAAGTCAAGGAAGATAGCTAGCATGTTTAACGTTTTGAGATGGGCTAATCTTTTCCCATAATTAAGCCATGTTCAATTTCTCCAATATTTTACAGGGAGCCACGTATTTAGGCAATCCTAGCAAATCCTGGTGGCAACGGTGTCGTCTTGCTTGCTCTAAGAATATTCAGAGTGTCCAAGACGTGAAGAACAATGTATCCCAGCTAGACATGCACAGATGGAGAGCAAAGCCTCTCCTCTCCTCCATTTTCAAGAAGATGGGCACAATCAAATCATGAAATGGACATCAGAAAGGGTAAAACATGGTGGAAATAATTATTTTTCTGGAGTAATGATGCTTATCATCACATTAATCATATGAATCTCAGCGCTAATAACGTGTTTAGGAATAAGAATCATGAACAGGGATTGACATGCGTGTTGGATATAGTTGGCAAATTTTGGAGTTTAAGAGAGAATCCTCAAGAGTAATCCCATATTTTTATTATCATTAATTGAATTTCCCATCAATTTCTTGTCAGCACTGGGCCTCCACGTGCCTTTTGCTCCACAGTCAAATAAGATTCCCAGTGCCTCCCTTACGTGAGGAGCTGGCAAGGAAAAAAATAATCTGGATTATTGGTTTATCAATTCCATCTAATCAAGTATTTTTATTAAAATAATATATTTTTAATATTTATCTAAATTGGTTGGAATTTAGCAAGATATTCTATAGTGAACTTAGATTTTATTAGATTTAGTGCCCGTTTATATATTTACACGATAGCTTTTACTTTTAAAATAAATTGCATATGTCAAATGTTTTGTATTATAAAAACATAATTTACTATTTAGATAGGATCATTCAAATTTTGTTAAAATCACTGGTTTACGGAAAGGAGTTCTCAGCTGCTTTTTGCAAACCTGCAGACAACAAAGAGTGACTTTATTGTTTCGGTTGGATCGAGTCCGGTTTAAAATTAAATGCATTGAACCGGATCCGACCTAGTTAAAAAAAATTTAATTTTTAATTGTGTTTATTTGAAAAATTAGAAGGAGATCACTTGATGACGTATCATTTGCAGAATTTGATCGCAATCCCAATTTTGTTCCTGATAATATTTTACCTGATGTTGTTGCGCGCTTAAGAAATCAAGAAAATTGTAGTTCTTGTCATATGAATTTCGTACGTGATGAAATTATAGATAGTTTAATAGATATAAGTATTATTTATTTCATGATGTAATAACAGTAGTTGAATCTACAATATTTAAATTAAAAACCATCAACATGTATATATAACCTCAATTTGAAAAGCATTCTTTTAACCAATAACGTTAAACTACTTTTTGTTCGGCCTCAATTTCAACCACAGTTTTAACTAAACATATATAAATAACAAATCAACCTCAACTAAAAATAGTTTTTGTAAAACAACTTTTTTCAAACCACAACCACAAAAGCTACAACAATATCAAACACAAAATATTTTTTATTCAAACTAAAATTTAATTAGACTCAAGTTTTTGATTGTAAATTTTTTAAATTAATTTGTTAGATTAGATGATGTTTAACAATTATAATGACTTTTCCTTCCCAGTTAAATACAAGTTGAAGTTATATGTTAAAAAATAATATAAATTATATTTCGAGATCTTATATAATAACTCAAGTTAATGGGTTGAATTAATTCTTTGATATGGTATCAAAGTTTTAATAACCAAGTGGTCACAGGTTCGAATCTCACTACCCTTATTTATTTAATAAAAATTAAGTACAAAGTAATATAAACATGTACAAGTTTCAAGCTTTTAAAGAGATGTGTTAGAAAATAATATAAATTATATTTTAAAATCTTATATAACAACTTAAATTATTGAATTGAATTATTTCTTTAACTATGTATATATTGGTTGGAAAACATACATTTCCGATGAATCAACCAACTTATTTTATATTTCATGATTTTCCCACTTCAAAACTTAAGGTCACCTCCCCCAGCCATCATCCCCTAGATGACACCTCTCCCTTGCTGTTTTTTTATTATTGAATTCAAATCCAAATGATAATATATATCAAGAATTTTTTTACTATGCAAACTAAGCCATGGTATTGCGTTTCAAATGAAAATTATGTAAAATTTGATTTTTTTTTAAATTAATAGATTATTTTAATATGTTAATATAAAAAATAATATTTTAAAATTAAAATAAAATATTATTTTAATATATTTTTAAATAAATTTTTTTTTTAAAAAAACCACAACCACATTACTAAATACTTCCCGATACAAGATGGTTGCTATGGAATTTTAAAATACCCTTTTACAGGAAAGATTATCACCTCTTAAATCCAATAAATAATTGAAGATATTTAATTAACAAATCTTACTGTGCATGCTGATTGACTTCTTCGCTAGGATCGCAAAAGCAAAATAATATATAAAACCAACCAACACTTTACCCTAAAAATATGTTATCTTCTAGAACCAAGGATTTATAATTATATTAATTAAGCTGATCTCATGAGATGCATCGTTCTTGATTTGGAAATATAAATTCATTATCTTTAACAAATTGACATTAAAAATACATGAGTGGAAATACTTGATTAAGTCAAAAGATTTAATAAATTAAAATTTCAAACCCCTATAATGTGTTAGGTGGCATCATAAGCTTGACTTAGGTCTTGTGACCCTTTTTTCCCAAGGAAAAATATATTTAAAAACAGTGAATTGTTCAAGTGATGCAACTTGTTGAGATGTTTATTGGGATTTAGTGCATTAAATGGATTATTTTAGGTAGGAAAACCCATATTTCTTTTTATTTTTTTTTCCATGCCAAATTAATCTAACATTAGCACAATTAAGGAGTTGACATAATCAAACAACTTGAAGATACAAATCAATAATCTAACCATATAGTGCTGCGAGAAGAGTGGAAATGAATTTGTGGTGTCACTCTCAATATGATAGCGAAGTCTAGCCCATATATTTTTTGATACCACTTAATTCTAAATGCAATTAGTCATGGTTTCCTGAGTTTACAAATGCATAGAAAATTAAAGTAATTAGTCATTTTCATACTTTTCTTTTTCCACAAAGCACCCCCCCCCCACCCCCCCCAAAAAAAAAAAAAAAAAAAGAGGAGGAAGAAAGAGGAGGAAAAATGAAGAAAAGAATACCTTCCATCGTGTTGATTATGGTATATAATGTTCTTCTATTTGTATTTTGATTCTATATATATATATAAACCTTTGCTTGTTTTCAAAAATAGGATTCGGCTCAATATTGTTACTTTATTTTTTTTCTATCTTTTAATTAAAGATTCTTACATGTTAAATGTTCATACCAAGGCTCAATCAATTCTTACATGCCCCCTATTTTGTGATCTTATTTTCACAATTTATTTTATTTTATTTACTGCCAACCCAAATATGAATAATTTATATATATATATATAGAGAGAGAGAGAGCACTCGAACTCAAAAAAAAAAAAAAGGGGGGGGTGAATTAAAACACACAAGTAAAACAAGTTATCAACATCAAATTAACTATTCCAATATGAAGTTAATTACACACAAGCTAAGCATCAATACTTGCTAACACAAGCTTTCCATATACAAACAACCTCTTCAAGACACTACAACAACAAGATTTGATTGTAGCATAAGCTCCCATTTGCTTACCATGGAGGACATGGCTTGTTCCTTTCTCTTGTTGAAGAAGCTAATTTCAGGGAAAAAAAACAACACAGTGACGTTGGCAGTGGTACAATACAGACAATTACAGTGGTTGTGGTTGTGGATATGGAGGCATGTATTCACGCCTCCGGCTAGCATGTATGGGGTCAATGTCAAACCGTTCAATTAAAGCAAAAAAATTCCATTACAGAGATAGAATAAGATGACCCATGCCATCACGTAAGCATTTGAAAGCTGTTTTTCTTAAAAAGGTGGGTCTGAAAAAAATGTCCCCGGGTTGTTTTACTTTCAAAAAAATAAAATATAAATTGAAAGTCCACGGTCATGTTTTATAAAGCTATTCGAGAGAATTAAGCAATTATAATTGTCTTTTTTTTCTTTTTTTTTTTGTTTTGTAAAGGAATTAGACAATATCTAAAGTAACGTGTATTGGCTAGGGTGGTTAAATTAATCGATTTATTTTGAGATCTTATAAAAATTGATCCAAAATTAATAATTCCTCAAAAATTAATCTAATAAAAAAAATAAGTTTCCTTAGGTTTTGATTTCATAAATAAAAAAAAAATACAAGCCGAAAGCAAATTAACCAGATAACTATTATAAATTATAAATCTATTAAATTAAAACCTGTCAAAAACAGCATAACCAAAAGGTTTACGAATTAAATTAGAATTTTTAAAATATAAAATCAAATCAAACTGATAAATTTGATCAGTAATTTGATTTAGTTTGGTAGAAGTTTTATTTTTATAAAATAAATTTGGTTGAATTTTTTTATCCATGCCGAGTTGCTTAAACACATGTTCCGACAAGAAATATATAATGGTGGGAAAATGAACCCAACCCATTTTTCAATATACTTAATTATCATGTTTATTGTACTAGAAAGGAATATTACTTTCAAGGGTTTACTTTGATCTATTTCTAGAATTTGAGTTTAGATAGTTTCCTCCCACCTAATTCCCACGATCGAGCGCGTAGTATTGATGTCGATTCTAACACGACAAAAAATGTGGAAGAACAACGATTGCAAGACCAATTTTCTGAGCAAATTGGTTAGCTCAATTGGCATCCACATCTTCTAGTTTTCCTTGAATTGAAAACGAAGACTGATAGCTTCAGTCTTGTCGAATCTTGGAAAATTTCCATGCATGTACACCCCGCTGGTTTCCTTCGAGCAGCCTCAGGATTGCTAGCCCTTCCTGGTATGATTGTTCCTCTAAATCCTGTGATTAAATGGAAAGATGCAAGAACAATTTTCTTATCTTTCTTGTTCATGGGGTCTTTAGCATTAATCTTATTGTAATAATTAAATTGAAACGGTCCTCTGCCTGGGTTTTTTGGGGGTGTTTCTAGGTCTTGTCCTCGCATACAATTTTTCTTCACAAGCTTTAAGTCTACGGTACTCGTGCAATTTGGTTAAATCAATCCACTCGTAACAAAATAAAAAATTCGTGAAATTTTACTCTTCCAATGTCGCATGAAGTTTGAGAATCTTATAAAAAAAACAAGCAAGGAGAGCATATTTTACATTAACATATCAACCCCTCATGTTCCATCGTACAAACAATCAATATAATTAATTCAGAAAAACTAGAATAAATGGTAAAATTAACCTGGTGTAAGGAACTTCTTATGAAGTTCTAAATTTAAGTCATCCCAGTCTTACATGATGTAGAACATATAAAAGCAAATTGAGATTTTATTTATCTAAATACCAGCAAGATAAAAAGTAATTTACTAATCTTAATTATAGTTATAAGATTCAATTTGAAGATTAATTTAGTTTAAGATTCTGGCTATAAATCAAGTGGGATGATCCTTGAATCAAATGGTTAATTCAAGTTTTGTTTTCTTTTTTTTTTAATTAGAATTGTAAATATTAAAAAAATAATGAACAAAAACTTTAAAAAATGTAACTCAATTAGTTAGGTTCTAGATTTGTTTTATAGAGGTTATCCGTTCGAATCCTACAAATTTCAAAGCTACTTGAGGTTTACATGATCATTAACTTTAAGACCCGTGAGATAAGTTAAGGTATGTGTAAACTAGTCCGGACCACATATTCTTAAAAAAAAATCAGCAAAATAAAAAAAATAAAAAGAAAATTTGCTTTGGATGCTGAGCTATCTCGAAACCAAATATAATAACACAGTAAAAGGTCAGAAATGGAGGGCTGTACTTGATTGTACAATCTTGTTCTTTTCTGCTTTGACTGACTACGACTTGCCTCTACCTCCCCACCACATCAAAGACTTTTTGACTTTCTTTGCCGTGTCGTGTAAATGAACAACCACGTGTCCTCATCAGCACCTTCTAGGATAGTCGTCCTCCCATAAATCACCCATGAGAATCCAACGGTTGACAGCTAATGTTGACCAGCACCTGGGAGGAGGTTCGGAGGATAGAGCCTGTATGGCTCGACGGTGAGCTGCATTAAAGATGATGAGAATCCTATCTATATTTTTGAACTTTCATCGAAGATTATGGTGATCATAGCTCCCAAATCTTCGATGAGACTTCCTTGATGTGGATCTATTTAATATTTTATAATTTGTAACAAAAATCCTTGATTGATAACACTTGTAGATGTTTAATGCAAAAATCATTGCATTGCAGCTCAAAATCTTTACATGCTTTCTTCTAGAACTAGGAATAATTTCTCTAAATTGAAATCCATCTCAGAACGGAGAATTTATCCTTTTTGCTGTGATTCCACGACCGGTTTATGCATATACTTGGTTGGAATACCATAATAATTTGTAGAATTAATATATTAAATATGATTCATTTAACACATCAATTTATATTAAACACTTGCTTGAATGATTTTAAAGTTTTTTTTGACATGTTAATTAGTTTATATGTCAATCAAGATTAATTGTTTTTTTTTAAATAATCTTAAATACATGTTCTCGACATCAATTTAATACATTTAGATAAATAATTTCTCTATACTTAAATACAAATATAATAGTTAAGAAAAAACAGATTTAAATACAACACCTACCATAGTTGTTAAAACTATGTAAACCTAGTAGGTGGACTCAAAAAACCAAAGATTTAAACTTAATCTGGGTAGAGTTTTTAAGTGTATAAAATAATATCAGTATTTTAAAAATATATATATATATAAAAATCAAAATGAAATCATTTTAATAAAAATAATTTATCTAAATCAGAGTTTATTAATGGATTTAATTCTTTGCTTCGAACCATCCATCACTCTTTAGGTATAGAAATAAAGAGGTATTAAAGAGGGTGAGGGGGGGAGAGAGCACAATCATAGGAAATGGCAGCAGCGAGCAGGCAAGTGGGAGAAGTTGTTGACCGAAAAGCATGGATCGCTTTTCGAGAGAGCATCAGGAGTTTACCAACGACTGACGTGTCAGTTGACTTTGGTCTGTCTCTGTCAATCTGCAGCAGTGTTAAATAACCATACTTTATTGTTTTCCATTTTCCCTTACATTATTGGCCTCATCACTTAC
>Ga0325414_1008669_pt1 | contig 10762 bp, 4 predicted proteins | sample PopdelMetagenome_8_FD_206183 | JGI IMG/M metagenome (GOLD analysis project Ga0325414, IMG submission 206183) | Populus deltoides microbial communities from Bellville, Georgia, United States - Leaf-PdKOR-R3 | ecosystem: Host-associated > Plants > Phyllosphere > Phylloplane/Leaf | place: USA...
CGAGCAAATGTGAAGAAAAATCATTGGATAACTGTATTGGTGAGTAAAATAACCGAATTATCTGAAATATTTATAAAAATTGATTCAAAATTAACTAAATCAAATATAGTTTTCAATTTTTTAGAATAATTTTGGTTATAAAAACTTTTTAAAAAATTAGTTTGGTTGAATTCAGTTTCATATTTTAAAAACAAACAATAAATTCCATTATATAAAATATAAGGAGATTAAAAGGAACTAATAATTTTTTTAACAACATAAATATATACATATAATGATCATTCATGATCTATAAATTTTGAACCATCTAAGATTATAAAAAATATCAATATAATTTAATTTTGTATTATATAGAAGAAGTTCTAATTGTGAATATTTTTTTCAACGAGAAAAAATATGGGTATTGATTAAGTTACAAGCTTATTATTCAATATAACCTAATCTAACTTAAAAATTAAACCATAGTACCCAACTTTATTCAATGCTGATCAGTTAATAATTTATCATCAGTTTTACACAAAAAAATTAATTTTAGAAATTACTATTAGCACTATAGTTATTAAACCCAATGTAAAATCCCTAACCTCTTCATTAAAAAAATAAAGAAATCTAAGAGCTAAAATAAATAAAAGGGAAAAATGTTTCCTTCAGATAATGAAGGGATGATTGTGTTTTTTTTTTTTAAGAAAAAAAACGTAGTAAGAACCTGAAAAATTTGTAGCCTCCAGAGTATCATTACAGGGAGAAAGGGGTGAGATTTCTAGAAATTCTTTCAAAAAAGACACTCATAAAAAGAAAACCACGAAGGTTTCAAGAAAAAAAAAAGATGAATTGTGGAAGAGAAGAAGAATTGATCAATCAAGGTGAAATTGACACGAAATCAGTTGCTAAGGCACCTTAAACACCTCAATCTTGATATTATTGTAGGAAAGCGTGTAAACACTAAAATATCAAAAAATTAAGGTTTATATAGAATTGAAAAATTGAAGGGTGTTTTGACATAATTGATTGTGTTAGGTTGTAGAGAACTTGATTTGGAGGGATTATATGATGCAAAACATAAAGAATTGAAGAAAAGATAAAATCCTCAAATCTTGAAATTAGGGTTCTTGAAGAAAATTAAGGAGAAATTGGGTTTATTATGAAAATATATCTAGATTACATAGGTATAAGGTTTGATTGTGAAGGATAGATTGATTTGTTGAAAGAAAAAAAAAACCCATACCTTAGGGAGATAGGTTTGGCCAAGACAAGAATTTTTTTGTGTGTATTCTTTGTTGAAAATTTATGTATGTTTAATGACAGGGAATATCTTTGATAAGTTATATGTAGTTATTTGCATGAAATCTTGTTGAAAGATTGAGTTTCCTGAATTCTAGGGTTTTGAATAAATTTTAGGAAAAATAATGATTCTTGATGAAGTTTTATAAAGAGGGAATTGAATTAAGTATAATTTGGTGAATGGAAAAAAAAAACCTTTACGGATGAAGATGGGGATTTCGATCCCCATGAATTTTGTGGGGAAAAGGGGGGGATTTGTAGCAATTGAATGTGTGTCCTTAAAGAATTCATCATTTGGCGTGTTAAGTATGAAATATGCATGAGCATATTTTGATCTTAAAAGAAAAGAAAAACTCAAGGTTTCAGATATGACAATTCGGCTAGAGAGAAAGAGAAGAAATTTTTTTTTTCAAAAGGCAAATCAGGCTAGCCATTTTGAGAAACGACTAAACCGTTTCTTAAAATGGCGAGATCATTTTGGCTACTATTTTATGGTGACCTGACTTTGTGTTTTGGTTTTTTCTTGGTTTTTCTTTGAATTTTTTGGGTTATTCAAGGAATATGAGTGATTATTATATGAAAAAGAAAACATAATTTGTTTGTATGCATGAGATTATCTTGTATGATAGTGTTTCTTGTATGCGATGTAAGAGTTGAAAAATGATGTGAGATAATATAGGGTTACATGTATTCATGACTAACAAGTGCATAAATTGTTTAACGAATATTGAGAAACACATTCTTAATATTTTAAAGTGTGAATGTGATGTATGGCTTGGTGTGATGCAAGAAAGTATCAGCTACGTAACCCTAGGTAAGTGGGATAGGACTAGTGAAAGGAATAGTTTGTGCTTATCACCTCAAATCTTTTAATTTACAAAATTTATATAAGTCATTATTTTCAATATTCTAATTATTGATTCGTACACACACACACACACACACACACACATATTATAAAATGATAAAGATTCATGAAATCTCGATGTAGAGATTAGTTTAGATAAGTGTTGTATGCATTAAGCCGACCTCATGAGTGAGGCTTAGATTGATAAGTTTTCATTCATAAAATGTTTGAGTTGTTGAATGAAAAATTAATCCTATTTATAGGGTTTAGCTAAATAAATTTGAATTGTGAAAAAACAAGTACATATAGGTTATGTGTATCATAGTCGGCCATATGTGTGGGGCTAAAATCAAAGTCCATTGGAAGGCAAGATGGATGCATTTTTATATATGAAAGTCGACCACAAGAGTGGGACCCTAAAGTTGTTAACAACAAGTCGGCTATGAAAAAATGAGGACTTAATCATAAAAATTAATGTATTGGCCACAAGTGTGAAGGTAGTGAGAAATTTATAGCCAGTCGTTTGAGCAAAGACTAGGAAGGTGTTGGACATACATTTTAGGCACATAAGCCAAATAAAATAAAAATTTGGTTGTTGTTTATATTAATGAACCTCTAAATGAGGTTTACGAAAGGTTAAGTATGATGACCCTTAATGTTAAGTTACCTTGGGTATTTCCTATATGAAAAACAACATTTTGAGTAATGCTACATGAAAAAATTAGCTTACGGGTTAGGGTTTAAAAGCTATTATTGGAGTAAAATGTTTAATTGATGAATTATTACTACTAATGAATGAGAGAGGAAATTTGATGTTGAAGAACTGTAATAAAGAAATCGATGAAAATATATGAAAGCAAATTTTAAGATATGCTTGAATTGTTAATGTAGTGATGTGATAATATAATTTTATTCTAAATTCTTAGTATGTTTATTTTTTATAGGTTCTTCATGTGCTCCTCAAAACTAAGAAAATGCAATACACTATTTTAACTATAGGATTATATCAAGCATTATTTAGCTGTAGGACTGTTACTAGTTTCCAATTAGCTATAGAATTTTGATATTTTATGTTATTCATGTTGGAAGATTGTAATAGACATATTTGTTGAATTATGATGATTATTATGTTGTTATGGTAAATCTTTATTAATGACAATGAGTTTCATCTTTTCATTTTAAATATAAGATCGTAACATTTTACTCTTTTAAGTGCTTCTACTGTATTAATGTATCACAAATTTGTATGTGATTGTTTAATTGAAAAATATAAATGAAATATTAAGGATAGGATAGTGCTAGCGAGTGGAAAGGAGTACATCTATGGTTGTGAGACACACACACATATATGTCGTGTATACACATAGTGTGTATGTGGAGGGTGTTACACCTAGCCTAGGGTTGACCCGGCCAAGAAGTCCAGTCTTGGGTTGTTATAATAAAATATGATAAAGAATAAAAACAAAATAAAACTTGAGGCGTGTAAAAACACTATCCTTAAAGATATTTATCCAAGATTCAACAAGTTTCTTCGAAAGGAAATACCAGCAAGTTTTGCAAACACAGGAAAATACTATTGTTTTTTCAACATACTTTGATTGTAAGAGTGCATGGTATATATAAGTTAATAGCATGTAACAGCTAGGCATGAAATAAATTTGAGAATTAAAAAATTGTTACAATAGTTTAAAAAATAAAAGAGTTGTTAAGGAATAAAAGAGTTGTAGTTCTTAAAAAAGTTTTAAAATAAAAGAGTTGTTAGGATTTTATGACTATTAGAAAATTAATTCCAAGTGTTTAAAAAATTGTGGTTTCAGTATAAGAGTTAAAAAAATTATTGTTCGAGACAAGATTCAGAAAGTACAAGTGTTGCTTTGCGCGAAGGGGGACAATCAGAGATTTTCCTCTTGCTCGGCTCAATCTTATGTGCACGAGCCCACTATAATTTCCTTGTTGGTTACTATCACATATCAAAGTTTACTATATAAACACTAGATGAAGGTTTTATTATTGCAATATGGGATATAAAGCCCTATATATACTTTATGTTCATAAGAAAGAAGTTGCGTTTTTCTAACGTGGGATAAAAACTTTTTAAAATAGTCTTCATTATTTACAACATGGGTTGACCTGGGGTAACTTGAAAATATAGAAAAAAAATAATGTTCGAGATTTTAATATCACACATGGAAAATTTTTGAAACAATATATATGGATGTAGACTAAAAAAGAAATATGAGGTATGAAGTATAATATAGTTATCTCACATCAAATAGTTAAATAAAAAATTATTCTACAGCAAAAATCAAGAAGCAATTATCCTACATCAAAAAATTAAGAAACAATTAATTAGGATGTAAGTTACATATAGTTATTCCACATTGAAAATTTAAAAAACAATGCATGTGTATGTAGGTTATAAAAAAAAATGTGAAATATGAAAAAACAATTCATATGACTGTAAACTATACATATAAAAAAATAAAGTGTAGTCCCACGTCAAAAAGTTAAATTATTCCACATCAAAAAAGTAAGAAATAATTTATGTGTATGTAAGCTATAAAAAATACATGTGAGGTTAAATATTCATAAATTAATTTTATTTTTTAGGATTTTTTAAAAAAATATAAAACAATTAGGTCTTACCTAAATTATATTGAGTCTTCCAAGTATTTGATTAACCCAACAAGTTGTCGATTTAACCGGCCAACTACAAATCTAAATTTTTTATAATTTAAAACCCAATAAACGCTCAGGATCATCAAGTCCTGTATCAACATATCAGATGTCGTTTGGCATTGTGGTTATGACTGCGGTTAATAAAAAAAGCAGGACCGAGATGTTTGGTTATTTTCAACCACACTTTTTATTTAACATGGCCCCACCAAAAACTAAGGTTGGACCTCAGTTTTGGAAAAGCAAGTAACACGTGCTTTTCACTCCATGCCATACACTTTTCACGGACACTTTTTTTCTTGTAAAAAAACTTTCCTTGCTTAAGCTTAAGCTCTGTTCCCTTCCCCTTTGTTACTGATCTGGATGAGATTGATGAAGAATGACGAAGATTGACACCAGAGACAATGTTCCATCTTGTTCCCCTTTATCCGTTCTCTTATCAAATGAAAGGTTTTAACACAACATTTTCCCAACCCAAGCTCATCTCCTCTGTTCCCTTCCCCCCTGTTCCCTTGATCTGGACGAAGATTGACGCTAGAGACAGTGTTTGTCATTGTTCCCTGCTGTCCCTTTTGTTGTGAAGCGAAGATCAGATCACTTTCATCGAAATCATTTGTGCCGAGCAGTCTCCATTGTTTCGATTTGCAGGAAGCACAACAGTGCTGAGAACTTGTTTATGAAATCTTGAATTTTTAATGGAAATTGTCTGTTGAAGAAATTATGTAGTTGCCATTTTGGGTTTTGAGTACTAATTTGGAGATTTGTATCTAATTTATGGATCAATTTTGTTTTTTATTTATCTCTTGTGGGGCTCTTTTTGTTGTTAATCTGCCATTCAAACTTGTTGTGTTTTCCTTACACTTTGTTGATCAATTTTCTTGGTAGTGCTGGAGGATTTCAAGATTTCGGTAAACTGTCTTCTTGTGTGTAGTTTTATCTGTTGGTGATCTTGATTTCTTGAGAGAATTGTGCTTTAGGTTTTGGGGAAGCAAGATGATGAGTTTTTTCCGAGTATGATCGCAATCTTAATTTCATTTCAGATGATTTTTTATCTGATATTGTACCTCGCTCAGCTAATCAAGGATCACAGCGGCCTTCATGTATAGATTTTATACGAGATGGATTTTGTACGAGATGAAATTGCAAATAGTTTGATGGGATAATAAACAATATTTTATATAAAACATTATTTATTTCATGATGTAATAGGAGTAATTAATTCTACAATATTTAAATTTAAAACCATCAATATTAATATATATATTTTTAAATTATTTTATAATCTCAATTTCAAAAGTATTCTTAGCCAAACACATTAAATTACCTTTTCTTCAACCTCAATTTCAACCAGAGTTTTAACCAAACACCTATTTTTTCAAACCAATCTCAACTAAAAATACTTTTTATAAAACAACTTTTTTTAAATCATAACTTCAACAACTACCGTAATACAAAATACACTCTTAGTTAAAGTCAGCTTTAATATCTATCATTAGCACAACTTTCTTTATTTTTGGTAGATAAAATGACTAAATTAACCTTTATTTTCTTTAAATCCAAAACCAGTGCCATTCCACTTTCCCAATCCAGCCGTTTCCATCACCAGTAAAATTTCTATAATGGAAAACCCGAACTCATCACCATGCAAATCGTCAAATAAAGGACACTTTTGTCATTTAAATCTAGAGAATATGGAAAGGTTGTGTAAAGCCTCCCCATATTGGGTGCCCTAAATCAATATCATTAAAATCAATGATAAGGTTAAGATAAGCCTGTCCATAAATACTAAATCATTACCATTTATTAATCAACCACTATCACTTATTGATATTTATGTTATTATTTAGGATTCAAATATTAAAAGAAATCATATATATATATATATATATACATTAATTTAAATAAAATAATCTAAACAAACAGTAATAAATTCATACAATTCTTAGTATATCAAGAATTGTTTTTATATGGTGCTTGCTGGTACAGTCAGTCAATAGATAGTGTGAGCAAAAAACAAAAACATTACATAAAAAATAAAAAGTAAATTCAGACGAATTATAAAAAAATATTATCCAATTTGAAAAAATAATAATAATTACTTAATTAGCAGTCACAAAGTAACAATTAATAGAAATATCAAACACCACAATATTAATTACTTGACACATCATCCTCTTTAATACCAATCTCTAATCCACGCTTCTTCTGTTTCCAACACCAAGTTGAATATCAATTAATGGTGACATTGAATAGCTCAATTCCTGCTTGGATCGTTCACTTTCTTGCTTGTATGGGGTAAGTCCTGAAAAGCCCATTTCTTGTCTCTTTATTTGGTTGACTACTCTCTTTGTTTTCATTGGCTTTGATTTGTTGGCTACTGGGTTAGGGACTAATGTCTGTTCAGTCAACTGGAGAAGGGTCAGATCTTGAGTTTGAGTTATGAACCTTAAAAGAACAACTGGGTTTGGTTTCTTTTTGGGTAATAATTATGGTTTTTTTTGCAACTATTTCTTTGTTTTTTCTATTTCTGGTGAAGTTAAGGGTTTTTATTTTTAGAGTGTGATTTAATAACGATTGGGTCAGGAGAAATTTTTGGGTTACTTGAAGTTGTCATAAATTTGGAATCTTAAAATCAAATTCTACTTGAAGTTACTGGAAAAAACTAGGTGAACAAACATGGATTTTTAAGTAGATAATACTTTTAAAACTTGAAGTAGCAAAGATGTTATATTGAAATTGTAGTTCTTATGCTTTTGTATGGAATACATTTTTGATGAGTTAAAGTCAACTAAGAAGGCAGCTAGCTAAGGACCTAAGGGTTACTAATGCATCTTAGATGATTTGTTGCTGGAAGATCGCACTTCTCGTAGCTACAGAACTAAAGATAGAACTGTTTATGACGCTATAGTTGTTCAAAGATTAAAAATTTATTGCCAGATATAGATGGAGGTGATACTGATAATGGCTCGTTATGATGTTGCCATTTATTCCTATCCAATAAAATTGATCAAGCAAATGGTAGTTTGGATCAGAGGTTGTATAATTGTCAATTTCTGTACCTCAACCGTGTCTTAAGCTTCCATCTCAAGAGTGTACTGTTGATGAACACAACTGAAACCAATAAAGTCTGGCGGCAAGCTACTTATTGTCAGCTATATGAATGCCTTTTTTTGCCTTTCAGTTCTAGCTCTATTTAGATCAACTTGTTTCATTTGCTCCTTGGCAATAAAATAGAAAGAAACATGTGAACGTAAGTTTCACTATGTAATTGCTGCTCTGTAGAGAAACGTTTGTGGTGATGTTGCTCCTCAATAAATTAATGATTATGAATTGGATTGAATGATGTTTCCTTATCTCATTATGAACCTTGTCAATGCTAACTTTCATACATAAGGTGATAAAACTTACTATTTTTCTGTCGTGTGTTGCATTTGTATACATGCTTTAACTTGGTTTGCAACAGAACAGTGGCTGTTTTGGATGCTGTACTCAACCCACACCAATTATTGCTGTGGATGAGCCATCAAAAGGATTGAGAATACAAGGGCGAGTGGTGACGAAACCTAGCATATCAGATGATTTTTGGAGTACCAGCACATGTGACTTGGACAACAGTACTGTTCAATCTCAAAGAAGCATCTCATCAATCACTTTGCCAAATCAGAATCCTGCTAGCAGCACTGGTGGCATGAGCAGCAATAGCGAATTTGTAAATCATGGTAAGTTGAAGCTTATCTGTTCTAGTTGACTATTGATGATTTTATGTGACACTGAGATTTTGTTATTTTCAGGTCTCCTTCTCTGGCAACTGAGCAGGCTTCAATGGATTGGAAGTGGCACATCTGGGAACCAAAATCAGCGAAGACGGGAATCCAGATTAAGGTGTTTTTCTTTCTTTTAGAAGTTCATTGTTTATTCAGATGCTCATGCTTTCCCCGTACCCCAGCAAAGACACCATAAATAAGAGGGTTCTCCAGCTCCCTAAGTTTAGGCTGCTGAGTAATGTTCTTCAACAACCCTGTTTTTTCTTTTCTCATTCCAAATCATCTCTACTGGTGATCGCGTGCTGTGTGGCTACCATACATAACAACCATCACATGATGCTTTTTGGCCTTGGATAGAAGGGGGAGAACTTTTCTGAGTTGGATCTAGTAAATTCCTTGTGATTTGTATATGTGCTTTCTCATGTTGATTTGCTGTCTTTTCAGTTGGAATGCAACTTATGAAGGTTTAATAGGATCCAGAAATCCTTTCCCAAAGCCCATCCCTCTTTCTGTAAGTTAATGCAGCTCAGTCTTTTTCACAGTTTTGTTTGCATTTCATCGGAGCCACACAGTCTTGACATTTACTGGTTGGATTTTAACTCATCAGGAGATGGTTAATTTTCTGGTGGATGTATGGGAGCAGGAGGGATTGTACGATTGATGAATTTGAATTGCAAAGATTGTTTCAGCTTTTCACTAAAGAAGAATCCGTGTCTGTTTAACTCATAAGAAACTTCTGTAATTTGTAAATGTCCATGCACGAAAGGGAATATAAAAAAAAGAAGGTCCGAGCAAATGTTTCCACTCAATTGTAATTTTCCCAACTCAATGTCAATCAACGCTCCTTTTATTCTGTAAATGCCATGCTGAAGGCATCTTTTGCACCTCATTGGATGAAATACAGTAACCGCCACGCATCTCTTATTTTACTTTGGATCACTGTGGATATACCGTATACGGCCAAGCTACTTCTTCCACATGCCAATCCGCGTAAATAGCATGGTGGTGAATCCAACGCTGATGCTGCTGCCCATGTTTCATGTGGAGTAAGATCGCACTGTTATCTGAGCATCCAGTAAAGAGGTTCTTTGCACATTTGTCATATGTAGTTGATGTCTGATGGTCTTGGAACCCTAATGTAGCAATTTGAAGATGTCCAACTTGGAAATCATCCAGTAAGACACATAAATACCACTGCACGAGCACTATCAAGCTGATCGGATGCGTTTCTGGTTCATTACAAACAAACCTAGCATGATTGACTAGGCTGCAGATGCCTTCGGATAACTTTATGTTAAATCCTCTTAATTCTAGTTATTAATAGCTAGGGTACTGCTCTATTGTGCGGGTAGTAGGATTCCAAGTTAGTTTTCAATGTATGAGAAGAAGGAGCAGGCGTTGGGAATGTATTTTTCGGTATTATTTTTAATTAAAACTTGGAAAGATAATTTCTGTGTATAATAAAATAAATTTTAAAAATATATGAATAAATAATTCGTGAAAAGAGTTGTTAATGCTCATTAAAGATTAAACTATAAAATTGATTTCTCTAGTAAGGAACAAAAAATAGATATTCATAAGAAAGATATTTATTTAAATTTTGTATAAAAAAAGCAATATTTTAGTCTAAATTCTCCTTTTCTTATTAATATATTTTTAACAAAAACATATCTTTGTTATTAGCAATGTGGTTTAATGAATAAAAATGAAAGCAATTAAAATAAATATTTTAAAATATTAAAGTGATTTGAAACGAAAAAAAATCTTTTTAATTAAAACTTTCTTCTCTTATTTATGCGTCTCTTTTTTTTTTGACAAAAAAAACATCTTTTTTTTATTAGAAGTATTGCTTTTTAAATAAAAACTTATCATAATCTTTAAAAAATTAATTAATAATCATGAATTAATAATTTTGACGCTAATGTATTAAAAATATAAGAATCATAAACTTGAGAAAAAAATATAATAAAATTGTAATAAAAAAGAATAATAAAAGTAAATATTTCATTTCTATTGTATATTCATGAAATGTTTTTAAAACATCTTGCATATTAGATTAATACATAATTATTCAAACAATAATTGTTATTGTTACCATAAAAATCTCTAATATTATTTCAAAACTATGACATAATCAAATAATTATTTAAATATCATTTTAATAAATTTATTTAAAGATAATTTTATTATAAGA
>Ga0325414_1008670_pt1 | contig 10762 bp, 5 predicted proteins | sample PopdelMetagenome_8_FD_206183 | JGI IMG/M metagenome (GOLD analysis project Ga0325414, IMG submission 206183) | Populus deltoides microbial communities from Bellville, Georgia, United States - Leaf-PdKOR-R3 | ecosystem: Host-associated > Plants > Phyllosphere > Phylloplane/Leaf | place: USA...
ACAACGTTCAGTTTCTTCCTGCGGCCAGGTTAATTCTTTTTTATAGTGTAAATAACGATATTAAAACGCTGTTATTATATTTTAAAGAATAAATAAATTAATGAAAAAAAACTAAAAAAATAATAATTGTCAAACCCTAAAAATCAAACTTTGAAAGAATAAATTCAAGAAATAAAATATTAAAAAAATAAAGCACCAGTAAAATTAGATGAGGTTGTCAAAACCAGCGAATAATATCACGCGGAAAGGATAATCCAATAAAAATAAAAATATATATAAAAAACAAAGTTTAATTTTAAAAAAAATTGAATTTTGAAGGATAAAATAAAAAAATAACTTCTAAAAAAACTCGAGCTACTCGGATAAACTTTTCATCTAAATTATGAGATAGGGATAACCTAATTGAAAAGAAAATTAAAGAAAATAACAAAGTTTATTTTTAAAACAAACAATTTCAAATGATATAATTGGAAAAGAAAACGACGTCAAACCATAATAACTTTTCAAACTCATGACTCGACCCAACGGGTTGACCCGTGTCCCAGGTGATCCTTGGTTTAGACCAGCTCGAGTTTCAAAAACAATTTTACAGAGAATTGATCCAATGTAAAAATTAGAGAAGGGAGATTCATAACCTTCTTACCGAGGATTCTAATGAGCCTTTATAGCTCATCCTCTTTTTTGTCAAAGAGAAAAAAAATTCTCTCTAACTTGATAAAGGATAAAATATCTCTGGCTTGATTAAAAAGAGAATATCTTTGTATGCTTAGGCTCAGCGTTTGGTTGAGCCTTAGAGAGATGGGTATGACAGATCACTAGATCCATATATGATTGGTCTCAGCACTTGGTTGTGCCCATGTGAGCTAGGTGTGGTAGATCATTAAACTCATTCATGCCTATGTTCAGCGAGAGCTGGGTCTGGTAGATTGCAGAACCGTATATATATGTGTTGAGCATTGATAGATTGTCAGACTCATACATGATAAGGCTCAGACATTTGGTTGAGCCCAAGAGAGCTCGATCTAGAAGATCGCTAGACCCATATGTATAGAGACTCCGCGTTTGGTTAAACCTAAAAATATTGGGCTATCACCTAGTTTCTGGTTTCTCTAAATAAGAATACAAAACAAAAATAAAATATATCAATCTATTAGTAGCCCCTCAAGTCTTTGTTTATTTATTACATAAATATTAAGAAGGTTATTAGTAGTAAATAAGAGCTCCTTTTACTTTCTTCGTAAGATTTGTCTGTCCTATAGATAATTGTTGGGATTCCTCGTAGTTAGATAACTCATTTCTATTTTAAAGAAGTGTCTCTTGGGAATCAAAATGACGGCATGCATTTAATGCAATAATTGAGTGGATTTTTAGAGATTTTAGATTGCATGAAAAAACACTCATCTAACGGTAAGGGTAGAAAGATGTTCCTTTATAACCCTAGTCGTTTTTGCATCTGTCTTTTCTTTTACTTTTTGTAATTTTTAAAAAACCATTATGTTAAAGATCCTGAACTATTTTAGTTCTAATATTAGGAGATAAACTTATTAATAAAGTATTCTTCACTGTCAACTTCTTTCCTTCCCCGCTTTATACCAAAATACATGAAAAAAAATCAAAATTGTTTCTAAAAAGAGGTGTTACTACCCTTGAAAAGGAGTTTATGTTCCAACTTGAGGCTAAAAGAAGTGACAGGGGGTAAGGGTCCATCGGACTAGGCCACATAACTAGAAGAAGTGACACCTCGGTATCCATATCTAACTAGAGGAAAATAGCTCTCCTCGCTAAAGTCCTTTTCCAGTAAGTGTCTTCAAAATTTGTTATCATTTGGTTGTTGGCACATTGTGGCATTGATATACGTTGGTTTTTTTTTTACCTTTTCCAACATACCCACATAAACCATAAAAGGGACTTTATGTGGGAAGCTTACACATGTCAAAAAATAGAGGTGAAGATGGCTAATACTGCGGTACAACAGGTTAATCAACCCTATAGGTGGAATGCAATAAATCTAAAGTTATTCTTATTATTGAAGAGTTCCCCCCTAATGTAAACTATAAGCCTCATTTGAGATTGAACAAGGAGAAAACATATGATTTGTTGGCCTTAACTTTAATATAGTATGAAATCAAAAGGATGGCTAAAAGATATTATCTAATTGTTTTGCAAAGTATACCCCTTACTTATTATTTTTTCGCTTTATTGCCAAGTTGATTAATGACTTCTTATTCTTATATGCAGGGCTAACAATAGAAAGAGATACAGAAAATTCAGCAAGGTTTGCAGAAGAGAGTTCACCAAAGAAGTCTTCATCTCTTGTTATGGTTGAAGGTAGGGCTGACGAAGTGATGGAGAATTACCCCATCATTGTTGATAAAGTCTCTATTCCTAAGAAAACAATAGCGGGAGTTAGAATTCCCATAAAAAAATAAAGTTGAGGTTAGTTGTACTCCCCCAACTAAGGGTTAAATAGATTTCATTCCCTCTAAAGTGTTCACAAGTGTTGCCGCCCACTTTAAAAGGATGCGGGTCTCCATCCTAGTAGAGCTTGGTTTTTCAACTTCGATTGTAAAGGTTTTTATGGTGGCATTTCTTTTGCCTTAATTTATAGACTTTCTTACAGAGGCTGCAACAGCTAGGCCTTTTATTTGGATTGTTCCTGAGGGAGTTGAGTTTGAGGATGCTTTGGCTGAGCTAGGTAGCCCGAGCTCCTTTTAATTTCCTCATCTTGACTAATGAGGAAAGGCAGCTTATGGAAGCTATTATTGGTAGAAGGTTATATAATCATCATTTGACCGTAACTGGTCAAATTGCGTTTAATGTAAGGAACCTTCTCATTCACCTTTTGTTTAGTTCTATAACTATTATTCCTAACATTTGTTTTTTGACAGATCTTTATGATGTGCGTCCATTCCAGAAGGCGTTGGGTGGTCGAGAGGAATTATATAAGGGAGGTTATTTCCACTAACAGGGCAAACCAAACTACCTTCGAGCATTCAAAGAAGGAAAAAAATTATTGTAGAGGTTAATTGAAGAGCCTTGGAATGGCTTATTCAACCCTGATGGAACAAATATAAGACATTGTTCTTCAGTTGGGCTCTAATGACAATTTTTTTCTCATCGTCTATAACCAAATGGATTCCCTAAAATGGAAGATTCTTGAGTCAAAGACCATCTAAGATGGTCTAAAAGTTGAGCTTTTTACTGTTAGGAAATAAGTCTAGAGTTTTTGGACTCAATTGAAGGCTTTGAGAAACTCTCCTAGAGAGTTTTAAAAAAAAATTGGGGGGTCTGTGACTTTGATAGAAACTGTTGGAGACAAGATATTTTTTACAATATCTAATTTGCATTTCTTCAATCAATCAAGGGGAGTGTGAGTGGATTTTAATGTTGCCTTCAATCTAGTCTTGGTGCCTGACATCGCGGATATATTCCCAATTGGGGTTATTGCTACCCAATATGGAGAGGAGCTTGAGCTAGATATTTAAGGCTTATTTCCCTCTTGTCCCTTATCAATGTACACACCCTTATTTTAAGGGGTTTATTCATATGATATTTTTATTTTATAATATTTTGATTCTTATTTATTTCTCCATTTACTAGTGTGTATAGATCTCATGCCTATAGTAAACATTCCACACAGGGTTTAAGACCTTTAAAAAAACTTTGAAATTTTATATGGGTCGAACGTCTGCACATATAAAAACATTTATCAAATTTGAACTTGTATAGGTCCAACACCCATATTAAAAATTCTATACAAGTCCATAAACCTTTATGAAATTGTGAAAATTTGTGTGGGTCTAATGCTCGCATAAAAGAAAATATTTAACAAATTTGAACTTTAAATTGTCTAGCTTTACTCAAGATCTAGAAGGGATCTACCCCCTACTTAGAATCAAGAAAAAATCTTGGTTTCATTTATATTCCTGTCAACCTGGATGAATCTGTAGTGGATTGTTAAAAAATTGTTAGATAGGAGGTTAGGAGGTGGGGATTGAGGTTGTTATCCTTTAGCAAAACATCATTGTGGAGGTAGTTTAGCTCATCCTTTGATGGAGATGAGGTTGTTACATTGGAGAGGTGTCGTGTCAATCTCATCCTTAGAGAGTTGTTCAATCGCATTAGGGAGGCTTCTAATCCATCCTTTCTAAGGTAATTTATGCAATCGTTTTAACAAAACTAACCCGATCCCTTCCAAGGTAAATTACGTAAGTGCACTAAGTAGACTGAGTCCATCTTTTCCTTTAAAGGTTGTGAGTTCGTTGCTTTGGAGAGGTGTCATGCCAATATCATTCTTGAAGAGTTACGTAATCGTACTTTGGAGGCTTTAAATCCATCTCTTCCAATGTAATTTATGCATTCGCATTAGGAAGACTGAGTTGATCTCTTCTAAAGTAAATTATGTAATCATATTAGGGAAACTCAATTTATCTCATCGTTGAAAGGTTGTGAGGCTGGTACCCTAGAGAGGAATCGTGTCAATCTCATCCTTGAAGAGTTGTGCAATTAAAGAGCTTGAAATTCATCCCTTCTAAGGTAATTTGTGCAATCACACTAGAAAGACTGAGTCAATCCCATATAAAGTAAATTGTGCAATCGCACCAAGAAAATTGATTCCATATCATTCATGAAAGGTTGTGAGGTTGCCCTAGATATCACTTAAAGAGAAGAAGACATCATTACTGTTGCTACCCAATTTTTGACCCATATTTTTGATAAATTTTCAGAAAAAATCAAAAAAAGGCAAAAAAACAATGAAAATCCCAAAAAATACATTTTTGATATATTTGCATCATTTTTAGCATTTTCAACGTCATTTCAGAAGAATCTAAATTTTTAAAGGTATTTTGAACGCGTTTAACTTTTAACGCGTAAATTTTACAATCACTGATTTTTCTTGTTAAGTCAACGTTGATATTGCTCGCTTTTAAAAATATAAAAAAAGAGAGAGAGAAAATCAAAAAAAAAAAAGAAAAGGAAAGGAAAGGAAAAGTTGAGGGACCATTGTGATTTTGGCCCAGCCACACTTCTTCTATAAAAGCCACGCTACAGTGAAAAAATAGAAGGGGGGGAGAAATTTATTTGGGGAGAAAAATGAACTGGCCGGGGGGATGACAAGGGGGAAGAAAACAAAAGAAAAAAAACCCTAACCTAAACCCTCTCACACACAGCCGCCCCCCTTTCCTAAAAAAAAACCCAAAGAGAAGCCGCCACCCTTTGAAACCAAGTTGGGCGCCCCTCCCTTTGAGAAACGAGAGAGCCCCCTCTCTGCCATTGAAGTCTTCTCCCCATTTCCCTACACACAAGACTCTCCCTTCCCCGGCCAAAAAACCAAAGAAACAAAGAGCAGCCGCATCTGCGCTGCCCCCCTATTTCCCTGACCTCGGCATTTCCTCCCCTTGAACTAACAGACCCGACCTCTCCCTTCTCCACCCAGCTCTTCCCTCTCCCTGCACAAGAGAAAACCAAAGCTTTCCCCTTCCCTTGGTTTTGGGAGAAAGCAAACCGGAGAGAAACCACCACACTGCTCCCTACAACCATCAAAAAAAAGCTAGCCAAGGCCACGCCCACACCCACATCAACCTCCAACAGCGGCAGAGCCTCCCATTTCCTTCTCACGGTCTCCAGCTCCACCCAACAGAGGCCAGCCGCTGCTCCTCTCATCTCAGACCGAACACGGCAGCAGCCCCCATTGTTCTCTTCCCAGTCTTCTCTCAGTCCCACAGCAACACCCCAGCGCCACCGTCAGCTCCAGTATCGCCGAGGCCAACCACCATCAACCGGCCAACAGCAGCATCCCTTCTCCAGCAGCTCATTACAGAGATGATGAGGAAATGAGAAGGGAGGTTGAAGAACAGTAGAAGGGAGCAGAAAACCGAGACTCAAGGGTGCCGATCTCCCAACCGTGGCAGCGGTGGACGACACCGCCGGTGTAGAAATGAAGGAGGAAGAGGGAAGTTGCTGATCCTGCTATCCACACGCCCGGCCTGTCGTCGGCGGCGCGTGTAACGCCCGGCTCCAGATTCGGCAGATTTGAAGAAGAGAGGAAAAAGCAGATCTGAAAACAAAGAAAAACAACTAAAATCAACTGGCTTTTGTGATTTGATTTTTCTTTGCAGGTCACCACCGGTGGAAAAGGGAGAAAAGGTCCAAGGGCCGGCCATTTCTGGCATTGACAGCGCGCGCCGCTAGTGACGGCCGCGCGTGGGAGGACGCGCCACCACGAGTCCAGCAGAACCCAGAAGGCTTTCCTGCAATTCTGTATTTTTGGGGGGGTCTTTTCTGTAATTTTGAAATTGTTAAGGCCTTGTTTGGGTAAATTTTGAATTCTTGCTATTTCGTAAGATGTAAATGTGGGTGTACGAAAAAAAAAATATAATAAAAAGAGATGTGTGTGTGTTTTTGTATTTTTATTTATGTTATTGAATTATAAAAATAAAAAAAGACAAAAAGAATTAAATGTTTAATTTGAATATGATTGAATATCTCAAGGATAAATAAAATCATGTTATATTTCCTATGAAAATGTAAGAACATGTTTCTACATATATTCTAGGATTTAATAACTGATTTATTGAAACCTTAGAATTGGATTAATATTTTAAATTTTTAAATCACATCAAATCGCAAAGCAGCCTATCTCAGGTAGGGTGTGCTAGGGGTGCTAATACCTTCCCTAGCCACAACCAGTCTCTTACCCTCGAATCTCCGACAACGACCAGTAAATCCGGGTTTCCTAGTAACCCTCAATGAAATACTAGGTGGCGACTCCCAAAGAACAAATCCAGCAAAAATAACGAAAATTCGCCGAATCGCCGCGCGGGGACGTGCGACAGAATGGCGACTCCACTGGGGAAAGGTAATGTTTTCAACATTATTGGACTAAGCTTTGTGTTTTTGATGTGTTTAAATGTTTTGCTTTTTGGCTTATTTTATTTCTGTTTTATTCATGTATTGTATAGAATTCTCATGCATCACATGTGTTTAATTTTTGAAAGCACACACAAACTTCAGGTTAGGAGGGGGACTAGCAGCTTACCTTACGACTTTTAGTCAAGGTTTAAGTTTGTGTAAACCCCAACTCTTCGTTGAGTGCTTAGACTGGTAACAGTTGGTACATGTGCCATCTCATTACCTACTGGGCCCCTATATTGCCTTCAAGAGGGTGATCACTGGGACAACAAGAGACCCTTTTTAGAGACCAAGTAGTAAACCTACCTTTTGTCTCACTTAAAAAGATTAGAACCTGCCTTTAGGATGTGTGCTCCGTATACATTGTTTTGCATCAAGGCAAACCCTTCTTGAAGCATCTTGAACTCAAGACTTTTGGGTGACCCAATGGCCGTCACTCAAAAAATTTTCATTGTAGAGTTTGGGCAAGAATCAAGATTCTTGTTTCATCATACAAGAGTTACGACCATATGTCACCCCTCGAAGGGCGAGTTCATCATATAGTTTACATGTCCATACATTTATCGTGCATGTACCGGGTTGAAAGATAGGTTCCCCACATAAGCTGTGCTACACGCGATTAAAAAACAAGATAATGGAAATGAAGAAAGATGTCAAATAGAGGCTCATTATCAAAATGAAGTTGAGAGCATCAAAGATGAAGTAGCCAGATTCAGATCTGCTTGAACAAGTGTTGAGCATCAAATTGAAGTCGGCACAGTCTTCTGTGGAAACACTGCTTGTCCACGTCTCATTGAAGCTGCACCTCTCTTTTTCAGTCATGAACAATGACAACAACGCCTCCAGTCATCAGCTAATGACAACCTTGGTTCTTGGTCAGTTGCACTGTTAGTCGTTCATAGCCTCTACATTTTTCAATGGCACCCAATAGCTACTAACCTTCCATGAATGGTGCATTAGCCTTCTTTAAAGTTTCCTCCACTGTGAGTTCAATTCTAGTTTAGCCACACATGTTTGGACACTGAACTACTACGTGGCAAAGCTCTCTCTGTAGAGATTTGTTTGTGGATCTGCTAGTGGAGAATGCAAAAGGAAATGTAGTAGTTTCATATGCTGTGAAACTTTCCCCCATCAGTTTCAGCACCGAAACACTTGAGTAGGCAGAAGAGACAGACCTGGGCTAAAAAACAAGAAGAAGACTAAAACTTCAATAGAGCAGAACTCCCTCTACAGGTGGTTGTTTCCTGCACCGTCAGTGGTGAATCGAAGAGGAAATAGAGGAATTCCATATTCATCAGTTTCTCCTCCAATAAAAACAATGTGTCATTTCACACATTGACAGTGATAGCTCTGCATGATTCTATGCGCTGCCAAGATTACCTAGCTGTTGGAAGGTTTCCAACAATCCACAAACGACCACAACAACATGAGAAGATTGACATGATGTTGTGAAGATTGTCGAAAGAATTGAACGAGCCATGAAGAAGTGAAAGATTGAAGGTTCTGCCATGGATTCCAGAACTGTGAAGAGATGAATCAGGAGATGACTCTGAAGACGGGAAACCATAGTTATGTGGTTTAGTCAAGTCTCGTTGTAGCATCAACTACTCAAGTGTCTTTGCCATGATTGACATCCTTCTGCCACCCAAGTTGACCTACCAGCACCTATCAGATTCCAGACTTTTTGCTTGACTCCGACAAATCCCATGCAACCATCATTTTCTATGTGGTATAATCCAGACAAGAGATGTGATGTCATGGTGGGGTCATCGGCCATTTCAATTGAACAGTTCCAAGAATTTTAAGGATCGAGTCTGGAAGTTGGTGAGCAAGAATTGAGCTGAGTTTGTGAAAGATGATGTCATCGATCATTTTGTCACCGAACATCCTCAGAATGACGAGTGATCAAAGTTGCTTGGCGAAACACAGATATGGCCAGAGTAGCCGATCCAAGAATTGTGCTGAATTGTCAATGATTTTGTTGTGGATTTTGCCATGTTGCCTTTTGTTTTGGGGTCACATCTCATCCTTTAATGAAACTTTTCTTTTCTTTGTCTTATTGTTGTTTCGAAATCAAGAGATGCTTCCTTCCAAGGGTGTTTTGACAAAATATTTTTGATCAAGCTCCAACATGCGATTAAGATTAATCAATCCTGAAGATTAAAAGTATTTTGATTGCAGAAATGACTTGATGCTTACTTAAAATGTCATGAGGTGACCAAACAATTTTGAACTCATACCTCCTGAAAATGAACCACACTTCATACAGTTAAGTTTTAACAGTATGCATAATGACATGTAGTGGATTCAGTAGTTATGGACTCGTGAATCATGATTCTTACAAGTCCAAATCATTACATTGGATGAGGTCAAATTTTATCGGTTCTAACCGACCTTGCTTGAAATGAGAAAAGGCCATCTTTGTTATCCTTTTACATTTCTTTGAATTATTATCCCTTGCAGTCCCATTTTGAGCCTGGTAAAATATTTTCTTTCAAAAAGAAACCCTGACTAGGATCACACCCTACACTGGGGGCAAATGAGAGATATTTTGAAGACACTGATAGGATTAATGGATAAAAGAAAGGCTTAAAAAAAAAAGGTCCAATGATTAAGAAAGGGTCAAAAGAAGAAAAGCCATAGATTGAGGGTTATCCAAGAAAAACTTTGAGGAAAGCTATGCAAAAAAAAATATGGGAAAGGAAAGAGAATGCTTATCAATTCTAAGAGGGGCAAAAGATGTTTCAATTGAAGAAAGACACAGCAAATGCCAAAAGTCAACACCAAAAAAATCAAGCTTCATGTCTTTTGGTGTGTCTAAGATAAAGCCTCTGCTCTTCAAAAAGATTATATTGATTATTCATCAAAGAAAAAGTTGGATTAGCATTATAACCTATGTTAAGAGAATTCTGATCTCTGAAATTAACAAGGTTATATGTCATTTTCTCTACAATGACAACAAGAGAAAGAGAGTTGATGAATAGTTAATGTTGATCCTAGGGCTTTAAAACCCTCAAACACCTTTTGAGCTTGTGAAATCCCTTTCTTTCACAGCCATGAACCATAGCCTGCATTACGTGCTTTTAAAAGCCCTTTTTGATCAAGTAAGCAATTTGAACCGATAAATGGCGCTCTCAAAACTTGAAGAGTTTTTCCATAAGAGTCGTGGCTTCATGAATTAAGCTACTGGTTATTATGCATGCTGATAAAATTGGTGCTAAAAAGAAAACGATCTTTCTTGATAAATCCTCAATTTTTGACTTGAGCCTTTTGTTTTCCTTGAAATTCACAGAAGGTCACCTCATCGCAGACCATCAAAAGATATACCCAAGATCAAAGATTAAAATTGACACAAAGAACCATGAAAAAAGTCATTTTAATCTTACAACAGGTCATTTCTGTTTTCAAAATACAGGACAATCAAAGGATTGCATATTTTGAATAACATGTGTTGGATCTTTGATCGAAGAAGCTTGATTTTCAAAAGATCTTTTTCAAAACTAACATCTCTCTGATTTCATTTCAACAATTGGAGTTGAATAGACATGATCTTTGAAAGATGAGATTTGATTTCAGAACATTGACCGAATTTGCAAAATCCCTGATAGAAATGACTTCAACTCTTCTCGATAAAAGTTGACCACCTGGGGGCAATCCAGTGGATCCTGAGACCCGGGGGCAATCCAGTGGATCCTGAGAAGGAAAAGAAGCAGTATTCAGACTATCTGGGGGCAAAGAAAAATCAGATGATGAGTCGTCAAAGTCCATCAAAGTTATGATTAGCATCTGACAATGACAAAGAAAAAACTTCTTGAGTATAAACAGATGAACGAGCATTCAGATCATTGGG
>Ga0325414_1008671_pt1 | contig 10761 bp, 9 predicted proteins | sample PopdelMetagenome_8_FD_206183 | JGI IMG/M metagenome (GOLD analysis project Ga0325414, IMG submission 206183) | Populus deltoides microbial communities from Bellville, Georgia, United States - Leaf-PdKOR-R3 | ecosystem: Host-associated > Plants > Phyllosphere > Phylloplane/Leaf | place: USA...
ATGTTCCTGTTCTAAATTTGTTATTTCGGCACACAAAAGCTCCTAAGGGATAGTGTCGAAACGGAAAAGCGTAAAGAGAGAGAGGACAGGAGAAAAAGCTGAAAAGAGCGATCTTACTGAGGAAGACAAGCAGCCTGTGTCTTCTCAGAGCCTTTGCTACTTGTCTGATGGTGGGAAAACTCATGGTGAGTTTGTCTTACCATTTCGTGCTGGCATTTTGTAATCTTTAAGCTGTTACAACTGGCATTGAGAAGGCATAGAGGGCCTGACGCGTCTGTTGATGGGGTAGGGGTAGGGTTGCTCTCTACTATGGGAATAGCGGATTCTTTCTCAGGAGCATCAAATTATTGAAACTTCTTTGGGGTCTAGAATGTATGATGATGAGACGCGGAAAGCAGAATCACTTTACCAAGATTTGATTGCAAATTTAAAGGATTTTTTTTTTTTTCATTTTGAGCTAAACAATCCTGATTTTGGGACACAACAAAGCAAGAACATGGGTGCCAAAGATTGAAAGTTTGCCATGATGTCTCATGTCATGCTGAATCTACGTCAAGGCTGCGTGCACAGTGCCAGCCCAAGGCTGATGTTTAGGAAAACACTTAGAGCATGGCCAAGAACTTGTAAGACGTTCATGGTGCCCAGTGCTTTTTTTGTTAAGGTGTCCATGAAGGAGCCTCTGTTGGGCACTGTTAGTGTCAATGCGGGAATTGCGATTAAAGGGGCTAGAAGCTGAGAGAGCCACTGTAATGTGTTTTGTATTTCTTCTACATCTAATGCATTTCCTTTCTATTCTTTTTACAATCTTGTGTTCATTTTCAACCATTGTATAAAATTCTTTCTTTTGCAAATCTAACACATGCCCATATACGGTCAATCTTATGGACAGTTTAAAGCCATATAAATCTTCAAATATAATCAAACCATTGGATCATTCCCAGAACATGTGCTGTTCCAGTTAAACCAAAATTCGGTTCTGCTTAGCTCCTTTTGGAACCAGTTTGAATTCTGCTGCCCCCCGTTGGTGACTATCATCCTCCCAAACCATTCTTAAGCCTCGATAAACACTCCCTTACTCACTCCACATGAATCTTCCAAATGTTTTTTCACAAGTTCTTTTTAATATAGGCCATTAAGTTCCACAGTGCAAACTGAGATTGGTAGTGAATGGGAATGGGATCTTTCTCATTGAAAAAATAGAAGAAAGAACGGAAAAAATGCTGTATGCAACAAAAGTCTCTTATTTTGGTGCAAACTGAGATCGGTAGTGAAATCCATTACGGCGAACTCACTGTGTATTTCAGTCGTCAACAACCAACCCTCTACTTCACATCCTATATGCCACCTTTTGGTTGCATCGGAACCAAGCAAGAAGGGAATGCAGCAAAATGATCAACCCTGCGATTCTTTCAGGTAGTCTCTCAACTTAGAGCGGCTCTTTCGTCCTGCCCTTCTTGGCGTAGTGACATCAACTCTACTTGATGATGCAGTATCAACACTACTATGTGATGCATCATCATCATTTAATTGCAGAAATGAAGTCTCCAGCCCTGGCTTGCAGCCAAAATCCAGGAAAAGGTCATCAAGTTCCTCATCACTTGACTTTTTTAAATCATTAGCATAGCTGTTCACCCATTCTCCTTCATCTTTTTCACCTCTTAATAGCTCAAGTATCTGGAGCAGGGATGATTGAAATGAAAGTCCTTGTTAGCTTGAACTCAAATGTTATCAAAGAGAATTGAACCAAGTAAAGCTTCTAATATTTAATTGGCATGGCCAAACAATCTTTAAATTCAAATTTTTCTTGTCCACTGTTAGTCAAAACAAATTCTAGAGAAGCCTGTGGCAAAGTCTTGGCAATTTAGCTCGAAGCGTTGGTGATGTTTATGGATTCTTAAACCAAAACCGCATGTGATTTACAGGTTATTTTAACTAGGAAGAGATCGCAATTGTAACAGTCCTATATCGCTGTTTAGTACCTGGCTAACTTTAGGACGTAATCTAGCTGTTTGTCTGACACAGAGTGTTGCTGCAAGAACCATTCTTTGCATTTGAACAACGTCAAAGTTTCCATTCGTCTTTGGATCCAGCAAAGCTTTTAGATTCCCACTCTCTAATAACGGTGTTGCCTGCATTAGGTTATTCATCAATTTTGTTAGGTCATCCATTGAAACAGTGGTTTTGGGGGACTAAGAAGCAAGAACATCACTAAGATCAGCAACCAGTGAAGAGAGAGTGGGAAAACTCTTACCCACTTAATCAGGCTCTCCTGTCCTTTCAGATCTTTGGAAATGATTGGTTTCTTTCCGGTTAACAATTCAAGGAGAACTATGCCAAAGGAGTACACATCAATTTTGTCACTGACCCTCCCATTCATGAAATATTCAGGAGCTATATAACCAAAAGTTCCAACAACATCACTATGAATTGCATATGCTGAATCAGCAGGTCCCCATATGGCAAGCCCAAAATCAGATAACTGCATAGATAGAATTAGAACAGCATCAAGATTACGGTACTTGGAATAAATTTTGCCTTGAAAAGTTGTTTTGATGTGCAACAATTTGTTTGCAATAGTACCTGTGGCTGAAAATCTTTTGATAGGAGAATGTTCGAAGATTTAACATCTCTGTGAATAATAGGCCTAGAGCATTCGTTGTGAAGATGATTTAGAGCCTCGGCAATCGCAATAGCCACTTTGAACCTCACTTTCCATGGCAAAACAGACTTCCTTCTCTTACCTGCATCACCATTGACACTCGAATAACTACACTTATTCCTGCATCATGTCTAAAGAAGCAACCTAGATGCTCAAAGATACTTGCCTTGTAGTCTCTCATCTAAGCTCCCCTGGGATAAGAAATCATAGACCAGAATTAAATGGTTATCCTCGACGCATATGCCAATTAGAGGTGTAATGTGCTTATGCTTTAACGAAGACATGATATCTATTTCCAAGGAGAAGTCACTCCATGCTTCCTTGTACTGTTTTAGAATCTTCACTGCCACTTGCTTACCTCCAGGGAGACATCCTTTATATACGTTGCTACACCCTCCCTCTCCGACGAAGTTCTCTGTAGTAGAAAACAAATTCATATCAACAAAACAATTTGTCAAATAAATGAATCTACAACTCCTTGCCTTATCTAGATGCGCTATTAGGAAAGAGAATTGAACCTGAGGAGAATTGACGAGTTGCTCTCTTCAGCTCCTCATAACCAAACTGTTTGCAGCCAGACGTGCACACTTTAAAGAAACAGTCCATCTTCTTTGGCAGCTTCATTGGCGTTGCTAAGCAAGCCCCCATATTTTTATCCTTGTAACCACGCATCTTGTTTTCAACATAGCTCTCTACTTCTTTCGAAACAAAATCAATTTGAAATTTCGTAGTTGCTTCTTCAGATCGATCGGTTAGACTCGAAACCCATTGAACCACTGAAAATGTTTCAGCCTGAGATTCTTGAAAAGATTCTAAAGATGCAGAAGTTTTTACACGGAGAAGAGGCCAGCCAGGCCCTGATCGTGTGGAGTTTTTGGTTAGTACATAATCTGGATGTGAAGAAACTTCCTGCTTAAAGCCAAATCTCGCATCTTCTCCATTGCTGCTGCCATCTCTTGACCGATTTTCAGAGGTATGAAACAATTGGATAACAGTCCCTTCAATCTTGCATTCCTTGACAATAGAATAATCTGTTTTGAGATTAGAGGGAATCTTCATTTCATTTGAATTCCTTGCGACCAGTGACATATTCCCTACTTCCGAATTTCTCAACGTGTCCAGAGCTGAACGATTGGTTCTTGGAAGAAGAGGCCAACCAAGCTCTGACTCAGGCAGCGCTCTTCTGATTACAGAAATTGATCTAAAAGTAACTTTTGCGTTGTAACCATTGCTGTCTTTCAAGTAAGCACTGTCATCTCTTGATACCTCTTCAATTCTTCGAAATGTGCAAGATGTGATTTCATTAACATCAGGCACCCTTTCTTCTCTTAAACCGGCATGGTTTGTATCAAGACAAGGCTTAGGATTTAACTTGAAACCTGCAAAATACGATCGAAATCAGAGAGTCCCTTTTTTTATAACTTTTACTAAAACTTTTCCAGAATTAAATGTGATGAATTAATCAAACCTCCCATCAGTTTAATTAAATCCCCTTTGAGCATTATTTTCGCCTCTTGAGCAGCCCAAACAACGATAGTTGCAGGCAAGTGATTGGCAAAAAACTTATCCCATGAACGCCCGTTCCTGAAAGATAATTTAAATACAAAATCAGAAAGAAACTCAAGAACTCAACCACTTTCTTTTGTAGAATTTCCATCTCAACTCACCCGGGAGAGTTTCCTGGGTTTAGTTCCACTGACAGAGCTGCACAACGCTTTACCGCTTTCTTCAAAACCTTCTGGATAGAGCATGAACTTGAAACAGGACTAACCCTTTTCACCAATCCCTTATAGCATCGTGAACAGTCTTTTGTGCCTAAGCTGTCTTGAAAATCATTATCTTGAGAAGAATACACGAGTAGCGAAGAAGAAAATCAGGAACAGTTCAAAGAGTCAAACCAGTTAGTATTCAAGATTGAGAAAACACATAGACTTTGCTTGTAATTAATACCTGAACTGGTGAGCACCTGATGCACAAATTTGGCACCTTCAGAGAGATCACAGTTGAGACACTCTGCACAAGAATTGCCTATCAGGTTTCCATAAAAAACCTGTTCCATTTTCTTCAAATCTTCTGCTAAAATTCCCTCAAGAACGCTTGATTCTCCTTTCATTGCGTTCAAGCCTCTCAGGTCCAACCTTAATCTCCAACCTCCCCTAGCATTCATTTTAAGCATGTTTCACATTTCTGCCATTTATGACCATCAGCAATAACACTAGTCCCATATACAGCCCGCCATTACTATTCGCCCCATAGATAGAATATTACATTCTTTTTTTATGAATTCAAACAACAACCAACAAAAAGATTACAATAAGGAAACAACAAGGTAAAAACCACAAACAATTCTAAAGAAACATCTTAGTCATTGATTATATGATTACGAACGCTAAAAAGTGTGACCATAAAGGTAGAGAAGTCCGTATGATAAAATGGTTGAATCTTTAAAAACATGGACAAGTAGACACGGGACCTATGCTTGATGTCGAAAATTTGACTATGTTCTTTGTTTTTATCAAAGCTTACCAAACATTCTTAAATTATATGGACATGAAGACAAAAGATTGCCCGTCATTAGAAGAAAGTTTAGCTTAGCTTCACCGAAATTAAAAGAGAAATAAAAGGTAAAGTCTGCACGTCTCATTCATTTTTTAATACAAGTCCAACAATCTTCAGTTTTTGACCAAAGTCTACCAAACAAGCAAACCAAAGACTTTGTGTGTTTTGTCTATGAATATCCTCCTTTGACCTGGTCCCAGTTTGGATAATTTTTTTTTTCTTAATTGTTGCTTGTATGATTGTATCTTTATTTTCTTTCTTTCTTTTTATGGTTTTTTTTTTCTGGGATAATCTTATGATTGCATTTTATTTGCCATAGGTTAAGTATTAATTCCTTAGCTTTTAATTTCTTTTTAGTGTGAGTTTGTTTTTGCTATGTTTTCTAAACTATCTTTTACTTGAAAAAAATATTAAATTAATGTTTTTAGATATTTTTTTTATATAATGTTAATGTATTGATATGAAAAATAAAAATATATATTATATATTATTTTTATAATTTTCAATTGAAAAATACACTATAAGACATTAACAACACACAAGTTAGAAAAACTTTAGAGGGTAAAATGTTACCCAGAAAAGAAAAGGAGAGGTTTTTTTTTAAAAAAAAAGGGTGGGGAGTATCTTGTATCTTGAGCCTTTTAATGTTTTATTCACATCATCATTCTTCTGTTTTTTTTTTTAAAAAAAAATATTGCACTTATCATTGAGCCACACTAATATTCATTATTTATTTTTAAAAATTATATTTATTTTAAATTTTTAAAAATCTATTGAAATTGCCATTATACCTAATTTATTATATACAAATCAAACATCATTAACATTTCATTCTTCAAGTAGTTTCTTACACCTTTAATAGTTAAACCTCGAATACTTGATTTAATTTAACTCTAACAAGAAAAAAAAAATCTAAATTGAACACTTGAATAAAACAAGCGATGCGTCGTTATATCTTAGATATCAACCATGACACGTCGTTTATTTAGGTAAAACTCATTTTTGTAGATCACAATTCACATGTTCCCCAGTATCAAACGACAGGGTCGTTATCCGAGGTCCTAAAGCAGAGCGACATGTCACCCGTTAGCCTTAGATGGGTTGTTTGATTTAATGAGAAAAATCTCACATTATCCCTTCTCAATTTAATTTGTAGGAAATTAGGAATTGTTTAATAACTTCAATGTTTCTGCTAAGAATAGATGCGTTCGAAGATAATCATGCCAACATCTAAGTTTACTCTAACTTTACATTCAGAGATAAACAACGAAGAAAACAATCAATATACAAATTAATTAGTTAATCATCATTTAAATTTACATTTAAACATTCACCAAATTTTAATAATAAAATTAAACTATCATTATGGATTTTTTTAGAAAAATATATTTTTTATTATTGTTTTTTATAATGTTTTTTTTTGTATTTAAAATGAATATTTCTCCTAGTTTATTTTTTCTACTCAATATTATTAATATTTTTCTAGTTTTCATTTTATTTTATATAAATTGTTGTGATAGTTTCTTGGCAAGTGAAGACATGAATAAATAAAAATTGAATATTTTTGTTGTTTTTTCATATTTTTGTTTTTTTTTTAGGGTTTTAATATGTAACAGACTCATTTATTTTTTGCTCTCATCTGTGTTAATTGATATGAAAGCTCTCCATTCTTAAAAAAAAAATTAATTAGTAACGAATATCTTTATTATTCACTCTCATCTACATTAATATTTTATACATCATATATATGCTTAAAGTATATTGATTTTTTTTAGCCCCGTCACAATGTGCGGGCGCCCGCCTGATGCTAATTACCGAGTGAAGTGAATTATTTCTCTTAATACCGTCTCTAATTCTGAAAGAATATTACAGGCCGAACCCACATTTGTTTAAAGAGGAAAGTAGGCCATAAGCAATGAGGCTCATCCATAGCCTAACCCATTATGCCCCAGCATCTTTTCCTTAAAATTACGCTCGCAGCCCTCCGAGCTCCGTTAAAAAAAAAAACACATTATTATTATTAACATTAATTCAACGTATACTAAAAAGCCTTCACATTTTACTATAAGCAATGAACAGTTCATTTTAATCTTTATTTTTTAAAAATATTATTTTTCTAATTTCAAACCTAGTTTATTTTTTTTAAATATCCCTCAATATTGGATTTATTAGATATTGGACTTTGTAATCTATTTCAATTTACTTTAAATAAAATTATCTCGGTTTCATAATTTAGGTTACGAGTTTTGTATGTTATCTGTGTTAACTCGAGTATTTTTTTTATTTTTTAAATTAAATATTTTTCTAAACTTCATCTTTTAACATTGAATTGATTGAGAATTATGTTTCATAATTATTTTTTTTAAATTTTTTTTATAGAAATATCCTTGTTTTTTAACCCGAATTTAACATGTTAATTCGAGTTAACTTTGATCATTTTTTTAACATATATTAAAAGGCCTTGGCATTTCATTATAGTAATGAATAGTGAAATGACAAGATCTTTTTTCACTTTGATCTTTAATTATTTTATTTTAAAAAAAATATCGCACCCGACATCGCGGCGGCCGATTAAAAATTATCAATATTTGGAAAAGAACGGATTTCTGGCATCCTGTTCTTTGATGGAGAATGGTCTTGTTTAAGGAGTCGCCACCTAGTATTATGGTCACTAGAAACCCTAACTGGTCAATAGAGATTCTATGGTTCGGGACTGGTTACGTAAAAGGGAATATATTATCACCCCCTAAACGTCCTGCCTGAGGCAGGCTGCATTGCTAGTTTCATCTTAAATTGCTAAATGTTTATTAATTTATGCTATGAAAATTTGCTTATAATATTCCTGACTCTGGCGCCAATGAATATTCAACTACGGATATTTCCAACTCTAGCATTGGTAAATATCACGTAGCTATAAAATAAATTAGATTAATATTTTTTTTATTCCCGACTCTAGTGCCAGTGAATAAATGAACAAAAATAAATTTATATTTTTACGCATGCACATATTTTTTTATTTTTTTCTAGCTAAATAAAATAAAATACAACGAATAAAAATAATATAAATTTAAACCAGTATTTTTATTCCTGACTCTGGCGTCAGTGAATAAACCAATAAATTTACATTATTTTTATTCATCTAAATAAAATAAAATACAACGAATAAAAATAATATAAATTTAAATCGATATTTTATTCCTGACTCTGGCGTCAGTGAATAAACCAATAAATTTACATTATTTTTATCCATACATACATATTTTTTTTATTTTTTATTTTTTATTTTTTTGAACTGGGCCCGGCCCAACATAATTTTTTGGGGCTGGGCCCAGCACAGCCCACATGGGTTGGGCTAGGCTCAGCCAGCCCGGCCAGGTCACTGGCCTAAGCCAGTGACTGGCTGGGCAAAGACAGATGAAGCACGCGTGGAGTGGCTCCCCGCGTGCTTCATGCACAGTGCGAAGGTAATTAATTTACCTTCGCACAGTACAACGATACAATCAAATTGAATGTACAAAAAAAAACGAAAGAAAAATGACTTACCTGTTCTCTGGAGACGGTGTGGATGGTGGCAGCGCGGTGGCCCTCCTCCGCTTATAGCTTTCACTCCTGCTTTCCTTTGCTTCTATGCCCACTGTCCTCTCTATTTTCTTTGTTTTTCCCTGCTTTCTCAGTCCTTGTGATGATGAACTGAGGACGGTGCTGGCTTCTCCTTCCAATTCGAGATCTGGGTTTTGTGTTGGTTTTTTTATACAGGGACGTCTGCAGAGATGAAGGCAATAGCGGGAACAATTCTCTATGTATGCTGGATTTCTTTCCTCTCCTTCTCTCCGTGTATTATTTCTTTGCTCTGGGGTTTTTTTTTTTTGCTCTGTTTTCTCTGTTTTTGGGTTAATTTTTCTGGTCCATTCTCCCCTGAAAAATCCCCTGGTTCTGGGTTTTCTTCTCCATTTTATAGAGAAACTTGCCCCTCAACCAGTCCTGCCTTTGCAGGACTGTTATTCAAATCACGAGCGGGATCATGGGCAAGAGACGTGGTCCACGATTTGCTGCAGATTTCCTGTTGAATCGGCTTCATCCGCTCAAACGTGGGAGACGATGAACAATGCTTCCAAAACGGTGCCGTTGTGTCCTTGGGCATGGTTTTTTTTTAATTTAGTCCCTAAACAGTTTAAACTTAACAATTGGGATCCTAATCAGAAACAATTGATTTCTAATTGTGCCCTTGGATTAAATTTAATTGAATCCTTGAGTTATAACGCCATTTACACAACAGTCCTAGATGTTTGGACTATTCAATTTGGTCCTTGGACTTTAATTTTCTAGCAATTTTTCCTTGAATCAGCTCTAAACTTTGATATTCTTTCAATTACACCCCTGATTCCTTTAATTAATTAAATCAAAGTTTAATTAAGTCCTTAAACTCATTAATTCTTCAATTAAACTCTTGATTTCATTAATTAAAATAATCTGAATTTTAATTAAATCAATTCTCCAATTAAACCCTTGATTTAATTAATTAAAAAGAGTTCAATTAAATCTTTAAACTTCCAATCATGCTGCCCTTAACCTAAATTTTAATTCATTCTTCATTTATTTTATTTTTATTTGTTTTTCATCATTTTTTTAAATAAAAATAATAAAAATAAAAAGGTAAAAAATTGGGTTATGACAAAAAAATTATCCTTTCATATTATATTTATTAGGTATTGGACATCATAATTTATTTTAATTTGACTTCTATAAAGTTATCTTTATCTCATGACCTGAGTCACAAGTTTTGCGAATTAACCGTGTTAACTTGATATCTTTTAATTAATTTCTTTCTCAACTTCATCATTCAATATTGAGTTTATTGGGAATTAAATTTCATAATTATTTTATGATTCGCTTTATATGAGATTATCATAATTTCATAAGTCAGAGTGCGAGTTTTATGGGTTTGCAAAGTTGGGTCAGTTTTTTTTTTTAAGAAAAAATTGAATATTTTTATTCAATTTCATTATTCAACATTGGCTTGATTCAAAACTAGACTTTATATTTTTTTTTCTATGGAATTATCCATGATTCTTGATTCAAGCTTGATAAGTTAGCCCGTGTGGACTCAAGTCATTCTTTTAAATCCTTTTATTTTCAAATTGATCCCTTGATATTAGGTTTAATTGAGAATTGAACTTTATAATTTTTGTGTACGATTTCTATGAGGTTATTATGGTTTTATGACCTGGATCACGACTTAGGCTGGTTAACTCGGGTAATTATTTTTGTTTGTTTTTTTAGATGAATTTTTCTAATTTTATCATTTAATATTAGATTTATTGAGAATTAAGTTTCATAATTTATTTTAATTTGTGTTCCATGGAGTTATCTTGGACTCATGACTTAGGTTATGATTTTAATCAATTGACTTATATGTTTTTTTTTTTAATTTCATTACTTAACGCTGAGTTGATTGAGAGTAAAATTTTATAATTTATTTTGATTTATTTTATATTAGATTATTTTAGCCTCATAATCTAGGTTTGATATATTAAACCAAATTG
>Ga0325414_1008672_pt1 | contig 10760 bp, 2 predicted proteins | sample PopdelMetagenome_8_FD_206183 | JGI IMG/M metagenome (GOLD analysis project Ga0325414, IMG submission 206183) | Populus deltoides microbial communities from Bellville, Georgia, United States - Leaf-PdKOR-R3 | ecosystem: Host-associated > Plants > Phyllosphere > Phylloplane/Leaf | place: USA...
TGGACAAGAAGATAGTCGACTATCTTCAGAAAGCATTCTAGTCGGACAAGAACAAGACATGGAGCAGTAGCCCTGCGATTTCGGATTATATTTGACATGTTCTCATCGTTATTTCCTCTTTCGTATTCAGAAAGCATTCAATGAAGGAAAAGATGATTAACATGCTAAATATTTTCCACACAAAAGGACATACTGCTTGGCTTTGTCTTGTACCAATTAAGATGTTAATATGACCAAGACTGTTGTAACGAAAACTAATCTTATCAAAACCAATAACTCTGCCATATGACGACAGAACCCTGTTGATGCTAGTTACATTCAAACAAATATTGGTAGGTCAGTGACCTCATGCAATAGGGCCATCCATCACAATGCAAGGTCTTAATTCATCAAAGTAAAATGATATATAGTCCGACTTGCAATAATGATGATTATGAGCAGTTAGATGTGGAACTATCATAGCTACATAAGAATTTGTCAGATTACACGGATTACTTAATAGATGCATTTATGGACCAGACTGGGGATGGACATTAGTTTTTTTCACAAATCACCTAGCCAATGAGTCTCCTATTTTTATGGATTTCAAAAAAAAAAAATTTGTGAATCGTCAAGTCGACAAGTCTTCTATTTTTAGGGATCGACGTTCATTTTTTTCATAAATAATTAGAAAATAAATTAAAATAAATCATGAATAAGCTCATAAAATAATTAAGATAGTTGATGTCATGAAAATGTATTTAAGAAAAACCATATAGTAAATGTAATATTTTGTTTGAAAGGATGTGGTAAGGACGACGTCTATTTTCCTTTAAGCATAAATAATTCCTTAATTACTTGAATCTCTAGAATTATTGTATAATTTAGGATTCTTAGTTTTCTTTAACTATTAGGGGGAAAGTCTATTTTTATTCATTTTTTCTTTTTATTTTTGGAGGTACCAATTTATGTTGGGCAATGACAGCTTGGCAACTCCATAGGGTATACTAAGGTTGAGGCTATGTGCATGTGTTTTCTTGTCAATTTATTTCTAAGCATTTATTTAATTTGATTTTATCTATTATTTATTGTGTTTATTTTAATCTGCTCGATTGAATAGAATGTGCATGCATTTTATTTTTCAAGTTTTCACACATATCATAAAAACAAATAAAAAGCTTTGGGCTTGAGCTCGTCACTTTTTAGGATTAAATGGGAAGATTTAGGTGGTGAGTGTGACTTATATTCATTGATACTCACTTGAACTTTGCTTAAATTGAAACTCACCCTATACTCAAGGTATCATAGAGTTACTCCTATACCATGTTGCATAAGGTTAAGAGACAAGGTTACCCCACTACTAATTTGTACAATCAAGAAACCTTAAGAAAATCTTTTGGGATAGACAAGCCCAGCCAAACCTTTTATTAGCTAGATCATATCCATGTGGTTGACCTCTTAATAAGGCAGGAATAGTAACATGACATATACATATTTGTTTATACAATGATTTTATGAATCCCTAAAAATAAGAGATTTCATCCATTTTAATGTTAATACCAAAAAAAAAGATTTCATTAATTTTGGCCTTTTTACTTTTCTTACATTAATCTCTAAAAATAGCATATTTCATTGATTTTGGATTGTTGATGAAAAGTCTTCATGTTAATCCATAAAATAAAAGATTTTATCAAGCTAAGACTTTTGGCAAAAAGTTTTGACATTAATTCCTAAAAAATAGAAGATTTTATTTTTTATTTCAAAAACATATCAAGCAACCTCACATTAATAAACTAATATTTTTCAGCCTTGTTTGGGATGTTTTACCTATTATAAATAGGGTTTTTTAGCTTGTAATTAGTTTTTTTTAAGAGGTAATTAAAGATGGATTAATTATTTAATTATAAATAAAACTTGTGTATGAGAGTTTTCTTTTATTGTCGGTTCCTAATGGAACTTTTTCAAAAACTTATCAAAGATTAACTGTCTTTTTAGCTTTTATCTTGACTTGTCGAAGAATTAACCAAGTTTAATGGTGACTCTTATACTTCTCATTCGCGTCTCGTTTATAAACATTAGGTGGGGGTTGGTTACTCATAATCCTAGTATCTCAGTATAGGTTATCATTGTGTTAATCTTAATTCCAAACCTGATCTTAGCTTGTATGGGAAGGGTCAATTTAATTGTGAATTTCTTGATCTTTAAATCCATGGGGTTCGTATCATAAACTTACCTTGTAGAGAGGGAAAAATGTTGGGTGTTGTCGCGAGGTGACGCGACGTCGTCTGGCGACGTCGGAGGCTCTCTCTCGCGCCTCTTGTGTGAGGTGTTGTGTGTTGGGAAGGTTTTTTGGATTTAATCATAAATTATGATTAATGTTTAGGAGTCACCACCTAGTATTATGGTCACTAGGAACCTATGGTCTGCGAGAGTCTGGGTAAGGGACTGGTTGTGCAAGGGGAAGACACATCACCCCCAGTGCACCCTACCTAAAGTAAACTGCATTGTTGTTTGATTGTTTTTCTAAGTCAGGTTTCTATTCGTTGGTCTTTTCTAAGGCTCAAGGCAGATTTCTCTTCATGAGAGAGTCTCTACCCTATCGGGTTAAATCCTAACCATTCTAAAGTCTGAATATTAGCATCGCATTTATACACTTTGTATCTTTAATACCTGAGGGTGTACTTTATCATGTAATTTTACACCCCACAAATATTAAAGTCTACATTTGGATCCTAAAAAAAGATTGGAAAAAGATTTTTGACTTGTTGGCCAAATTTTAATGGATAATCATAAACTGGTTACGATATCCATTTTTGATTTTTTTAAACATGAAAAAGATGCAATTTTTGTTTTTATGAAGATATCCTTGAAAAAAATTTAGGATTTGGCCGTATGCAATAAAATATTTTTTCTTTTTGAAAATGTTTTGAAATTTTTATTTTTTTTGAAATATTTCGGAGAAACCTAGGTATTTTAATACTGGAGTTGTATTTTACAATGTAAATATACAACCCAATATTATGCAAAATTGGTAGAAAAATATTTGAGAAAATCACATTTTTTTTAAAATGATTTTTGAAATTTTTTTGAATTTTTTTTTTAAATGAGGGCAGGGCTGGATCCAGCCCAGCCCAAATGGCTGGGCCAAAACTGGCCCGGCCCAAAGCTAATTATTTTGGTCGTTGCATGCAGAATGACCCAACCGTTGGCTCAAAGTAGGCATGGTGCACTGTCAAATTGTCAAATCTGCAGCTGCAGGCTGCCTGAGTTGGCCTCTTTGGGGTGGTGCCACGTCCGTTTATTTGCCAGTGTACCGGTGAAGACCATACCCCGACATAGAGGGATGTCTGGTGATCAGTTTCGTGCACGTTTTGGAAAATTTGGTGGACGTTAGGTGCATTAAATGCACCTGCAAAGGAGGTGACTGAACCAGTTTTTCAGGGAAAAAAGAAGAAGATAATGAATAGTGTTCAGGATTCTGTTTTGGCCAAAGTTCATTTCAGTCCTTCCTCTTTCAATTTCTTTCAATTGAACCCCTAATTGACCCTAAATGTTTGAAATTCAGCCCCTGATGACCTTCAATTGGAACTCCAAAGTTACACACCTTTTGCAATATGGTCCTTAGTCTCGGATTTTGTCAATTTAACCCCTAATTGACCATCAAACTTTCAATTTCTTCAATTTCACCCACGGTTTTTGTCAATTAAGCCCCTCAATTGTGGTGTCTTTTGCAGATTGGTCCTTACCTGCAAATTTCTTCAATCCAGCCCCTAATTAACCCCAAAACTTCAATTTTCTTGCAATTTGGCCCCTGATTTCAATCAATTAACTTGGTAAAAATTAAATTTGGTCACTTAAAATTTCAATCTCCTCAATTAAGCCTAAATTAGGCTCCCAAACTTAATATTTCACCAATTAAGCCTCAAATAAAATTAATTTGACCCATTTAAAGTATAATTAAGTCCTTGCACTTAATTAAATCCTTCAATTGGACCCAAATTAATTCTTAAACATAATTAAAATTTAATTTGGCCCATGATTAAATCAAATTGGCCTATTAAAAATTTAATTATGTCATTGGACTTAATTTTTATGCAAATTCGTCCAATAATCGTTTAATTTAACCTTGAATTTGCATTTTGTCTCCATTTTTTGGCATGATAGGGTACAATTAGGCTTTGAATTTCCTCCAAAAATTGCAGCTTGATTTCCTGACCTGCTTTCTCCATGTTGCCAGCCTTTTATTTTTTATTTTATTTTTTATTTTTATTTTGAAAAAAAGTGAATTTTTGGGGAATAACCTAGAATTGGGTTATGACAGGTGTCATAACCTATTTTTGGGTTATTCCCAGATTCATTTTTTTCCAACCTAAAAAAAAATGAAACACGACAGGATATCATTTTGAACAGCACTGTGCTACTTCTTCCCCTGGACGCGCAGAGGCAGGGAAGAAAAGGTTAATTTGTTACCTTGTATTTTCTCGCTCCCTCTCTCTCCCAAGACCCGAAAAACCAACAAGACACACACCCCTTGAACTGCCAAGACAAAAATGCAGAGGAGACAAGTCATGTGGGCGGCTGCCCAATGGCCGTCGACCACCCTACCCCTGTGCCATGACTGGACAAGGGTAGTAGCCCTCTCTTCCCTTTTTCACCTTTATAAATAGCAGGGGAAAGAGAGCAAAAGGGGGGGAATTTTGAGGAGATATCGGAGGAAAGAAACGAAAAAACCAGAGAGGGGAGATTGGAGAGAAAACAGAGAAAGACGGGGGGAGGATGAGAGACTAAAGGAAGAATTGATTGAGATACAGAAGGGAGAAAGAGAAGAAAAACATAGAGCAAAAACATAGGAAAAGAAAGAGAGAACGAAGGAGATTGAATGAAAAAAGAAGGAATAGCCAGAACAAAGAAACAGAAAAGAAAAGAAAAAAGAAGGAAAGGAGGGAGAACATAAGGGATAGAAGAGAGAAACTGGAAAAAAAAAAAAGCAAAGGAAAACAGGGGAGAACAGAGGAGAGAGAGATTAGAGAAACATAAGCAAAACATACCAGAAAGAGAGAAGACACATGGACAAGGGGAACAAAACAAAGACAGTGTCAGGGGGGAAAGCAATCAAAACAGAAAGAGATAAGGATAAACAGAGGCTTGAACCTCTGCACAAGAAAGAAGAAGAACAGTCACCGCCGCAATAGCCACCATCGTTTTTTTGCCATCTCAAACCACCGCCAACGACAACAAACACGCTCCTTCACTCCAAGTAATCTTCTCTCCTTCTTTGATCTGTCTTGCTGGTTTGTTTCATTTGCATGCAGAACGTGAGCAATTCACGTTCTGCAGCAAATGAAATATAATTAGCCGGTTACTGTGCTATAATTAATTGGTTATTATGCTCAGCACAGTAACAAGCTATCTTGTCGGGCTGGACTTTAGTAGTGCATCACACGGTTGGGTTGAGTCCAGCTATCTTCTCCGGCCAGCTTACACGCACCTCGAGTAATTCCACAAGTCCTGAAGTTAACGACCATCACCAGAGTTCTTTAATAAAGCAGGCATTGCACCTTTCGGTAAAAAACAACTTTTGGCAAAAAAAAGTCACACAATTACATCTAGGAATAATCAACGACGATTAACCTTATATCCATTTAAAATCATCTGAAACTTCCATTGAACTAACTACCCCAGGACCATAAACATTTTGTCACCTAACAATCTTTAGTTCTCGACCTACTCTAATATTTTCACCAGATATCTTCAACAAAGCCTTGTGACACGAGGCATTGCACCCATTCCTGTTAACTTCAAGGAAAAGTATAATGCTGGAAACAGTCTTATCAAGAAAATATTGGCATATGACCGATATTGTCAAGTTTTTTGAATCTATGGAGGAATTCATGTGTGATTTCTACTATCTTGTCAATCGGTTTCATCACTGCCATCAAAGAACGAGCCACTACGTACTCAAGACTCGAGCAAGTCTTCGTCGGCTTCATTTAGAGATAACGCCGACCAATTCAATGACTCCAATCTATAAATAACCTAGCATCCATGCAAGAGATCTCACCCATCTCCTTAAGAAAAATCAGCGTGGAATCAAATGGAAGGGCTAAAGTTTGTACCAGTTTTTTCCCGCTGGGCTCTGGCTTCCTCATTTGCCTCTGCCTTCGATCCTAGTCCTCTTCAGGACTTCTGTGTAGCAGTGGATGAAACCGATGGTGGTCTGCGCTCTTGAAGTATTTCGTTAAGAGTTACATGATAGTATTACACTGAAAATATCAGGCATTCTGTATATATTTTATTATTCCTGTACTCTAGATTTATTAATTAAACACTAAATTCATTAATCATATATAAAAAAAATTAAAAATAAAAAAATATTTTATTAATAATAAATATATTTTAAATAAGTGAAATTCTATTTTCCTTAAGAGTAAATAATTCCTTACTTGAATCTCTAGAATTATTGCATAATTTAGGATTCCTAGTTTCCTTTAACTATTAGGGGGAAAGTCTTTTTTTTTTTTCCTTTAATTTTTGGAGGTACCAATTTATGTCGGATAATGACAGCATGGCAACTCCATGGTGTATACTAAGGTTGAGGTTGTGTGCATGTGTTTTCTTGTCAATTTATTTCTAAGCATTTATTTTATTTTATCTATTATTTATTATGTTTATTTTAATTTGCTAGATTGAATATGCATGCACTTTATTTTTCAAGTTTTTACACACCTCACAAAAACCAATAAAAAGCTTTGGTCTCGATCTCGTCACTTTTTGATTAATCTCTAAAAAGCTTTTAACAAATATTTTTTTACATTAATCTCTAAAAATAGCATAACACACCGATTTTTTATTGTTGATGAAAAGTTTTCATGTTAATACATAAAATAAAAGAATTCATCAAGCTATAAGACTTAATTTTGACAAAAAGTTGTGATATTAATTCCTGAAAAATAGAAGATTTTGTTGAAACTTTTTCTAAAGCATTGCTGAAATAACAAGCTCATCAATTTAATTTTTATTTCAAAAACATATGAAGCAACCACATATTCAAGACCAATAAACTAATATTTTTCAGCATTGTTTAGGACGTTTACCTATTATAAATATGGTTATTTAGCTTGTAATTAGATTTTTAAAAAAAAGTAATAAGAGATGGATTAATTATTTAATTAGAAATAAATTATGTATGAGAGTTTTCTCTTACTGTCGGTTCTTAATGGAACTTTTTCAAGAGCTTATCAAAAATCGACTATCTTTCTAACTTTTATCTTGACTTATCGAAAAATTAACCAAGTTTTGCAATAACTTTTATACTTCTCATTCGCCTCTTGTTTATAGACATTGACTAGGGGGTGGTTACTCATAGTCCTAGTGTCTGAGTATAGGTTATCGTTGTGTTAATCTTAATTCCAAACCTGATCATAGCTTGCTTGGGAGAGGTTAATTTGATTGTAGGTTCTCGATTTTCATGTCCATGGGGTTTGTATAATATAAACTTACTTGGTGGAGAGGAAAAAAATATTGGAGAATTTCTACTTTCCTAGAAAGTTAAGTCCTCAGTTGAGCGTATTTTCATGTTCTAATTGGGGTCATTTTAAGTTTTTTCTGTTTTTTTTTTTTACGCACCATCAACTATATAATTTTAAACCTTTAACCAACTTTAATAGATGTTTGAAATATTAAAAAAACAAATTCAGTGATTTCCATAGAGACTTCACAACTGCAAGTCCAAAGATAATATGGATAACCAGGAAAAAAAATTTATCTAAAAAATTCTCAAGTAGACATCTTTTTTAATAAAATTATTGAGACAACAACATATTGCGATGACCAACTTGGGAGACGTCGCCCTCACTTTCCCTGCAGGTGTGCCCTTCACCGCCTCCTCCCATCGAAGATCAACCCTCTTTGGCTTAGCACAACAGCCTCCACCCTAACCTCGCAGCAGATCGGAAAAGAAAGAAGACAGGGGGGGAAGCAGATCTAAAACAGAAAACAAATCGACTGTTTGTGTTGTTTTATGGGTTTTTTGCAGTGACGGTGACACTTACAGCCGGTGTAGGAAGACAGAGGGGAAGAAGACATTCCAGATCCCTTGGATTTTTGAAGTTTCTTGCGGTGGCGCGTGAACCCATTGTTTTTGTGGTCCAGAAGGACTCCCCTGCAATTCCTGGAGTTTTAGGGGCTTTTTTATAATTTTTAAATGGTTTCATGTAATTTTTGTTTAGTTTTGAATTTTTATAATTTGTAATGTGGATGTAAAAAGAGAAGAAAGGGAAAAAGAAAAAGGAGAAGAAAAAAAAAACAAAAGAAAAAAAATATAGTGAATGTGTTGATTGTATTTTTTATGAATTTGCTTTTTTTTTATGATGAAATTGCAAAGATTAAAGAAGAATTTAATATTTTGATTGGATCACGGTCAAGAATTATTAACTTATACGTAAGTTGTATTTCTGATACCCAATGAAAAGATAAAATTTTTAAAACTTCTTTAACACATCAAAGTCACGAAGCAACTTACCTCATGTAAGGTGCGTTATGGGTGTTAATACATTCCCTAACCACAACCAGTCCCTTACCCGCGAATCTCTGACAAGACCAGTACATTCGGTTTCCTATTAGCCTTTAATAAATTACTAGGTGGTGACTCCCAACGAACCAATCAAGCAACGAACAAAAAAGTCGCCAGCCGACGCCACGCGAGTACGTGCGATACATAGACGAACTGTTAGAGAATAATATAAATCATATCTTAGGACCTTACCCAACAGGTTAAGCCATTGGGTTGAAATGGTTCTTTGACATGGTATCAGAGCCTTGATAACCAAGTAGTCACAGGTTCAAATCTCACCATCCTCATTTATTTGATAAAAAAACTAAGCACAAGGTAATTTGGGTCTGTGCAATTTTTAAGATCAAAGAGTTTTCACTTGTGAGTTGTGTTAGATAATAATATAATTCATATCTTAAAACTTTACCCAACAGCTTAAGTTATTAGGTTAATATGGTTCTTTGATACGAACAAAACAACTCGTGATGCCTAAACCTAAATTAATGCAATGTTAAAGGACCAACTTATAAAACAAAAATTGAGCGACTAAAATAAAAAAACAAATTAAAGGATAATTGGTTTTAGAGAGACAGAGAGAGAGAGAGAGAGAGATGTTACAATGGATAATGTTTTCTTTCTTTGGTTACACTAACTTCAAGAGAAGGATTAGGTTGTTTTTAATTTAATTAGTGACTTCAAAATATTTTGTAATAAAAATCACACAATTATATCTAGGAAAAATCATTTCCACTATCCAAAAAATATTTTTTTTTAATAATAAATGTCAAAGATATTAATATTTATTAGTAGTTCAATTGGTCAATTAATGATATAGTTTTAAATAATCAATGACCCTCGTATTGTCTCCATGGCTTCAAAAACAACCATTTTTGTGATAGAATTTTCGATCATAGCCAAGCAAAATTCGCTCAAAAAGGCACTTTGTGATGGATTTGTGTTAAAAAACAATTGATAAAAAAAAAAAAAATTTGACGTCGCAAAGCGCATTTGTGATAGAATTCTAGCGATTATAAATTAAAAATCATGAATTTCTGGGAATTTGTGACATAAATTGCAGACACAAATCAGTCAAAAAAATATATAAATAAACAAATTATAAAATTCTGATTAGTCCAAAATGATTCATGTTCATCATATAATAACAACAACAACAACATGATTTTTTTAAAAATAATTAGTTTTTCTAAAAAATTTATTATTAATATTCATGATCATAAAATTTCAAATAATTTCTAGTGACGTTAATTGTTGAGATTAACCTCTTTAATTTAAATAATGAAGTAAAAATTTAAATCAGTTATTAGTTAATCCATTTTGATGAGAAACTAAATTAATGAGTGCACAGAGTGATAGAAAAGAAAAGGAGATATATAATATGTTTAATGGATAGTATTAAATTTATAAAATAAATCTTGATTTTTTTTGAGGTTCAACCAAATATGAAAAGATATTTTTCTATAACTTTATTTCGTCTATTTCTTTTTGTTACGGGCTAGCGAGAAATATTTTACATATACAGGTTATGTTTTATAGATAAGTTAATGTATATGATCTAATAATATTAAATCAAAATAATAAAAGAAATAAGGATTTTTGTTTTTTTTTTTGTATTGTTTTTTTTTTCTTAAATAATTCTTGCTATCAGTTAAGTTATTTTCTGACTAACAACTACTTTTCAATAAAAAATATTTATCATTATCCAAAAAAGTATCTAAATAGAGATCATTATATAAGTGTGTGTGTGTGTGTGTGTGTGTGTGTATATCAGATTATATGAATATATAATGAAAAGCCAGCTCCAATAGATGTTTTTAAGGAACAATGGAGAGATTGGTGGCTTCGCCATGTTCAAAGAACATTTATAAAAATAAAACAAAAACAAAATTGGTAAAAAAAGTCACGCAATTAATTACATCTAGGAATAATCAACGACGATTAACCTTATATCCATTTAAAATCATTTGAAACTTCCATTGAAGTAACTACCCCAGGACCATAAACATTTTGTCACCTAACAATCTTTAGTTCTCAACCTACTCTAATATTTTCACCAGAACAAAGCCTTGGGACACGAGGCATTATATTGCACCCAGTCCTGTTAACTTCAAGGAAAAGTATCATGCTGGAAACAGTCTTATCAAGAAAATATTGGCATATGATCGATATTGTCAAGTTTTTTGAATCTATGGAGGAATTCATGAGTGATTTC
>Ga0325414_1008673_pt1 | contig 10760 bp, 3 predicted proteins | sample PopdelMetagenome_8_FD_206183 | JGI IMG/M metagenome (GOLD analysis project Ga0325414, IMG submission 206183) | Populus deltoides microbial communities from Bellville, Georgia, United States - Leaf-PdKOR-R3 | ecosystem: Host-associated > Plants > Phyllosphere > Phylloplane/Leaf | place: USA...
TAGAGGAGTTTTTGGTATTTTTCACATTGGTTTATTTGTTATTTCCAAGGTTATATGAGGTATTTTAGTAATTTAACATTTATTTTTAATATTAAATTCAAAAAAAGATGTTGGCGCGTGTTTTTCACCCATTGGTGGCGTCTGCACTCTTTCGACGACTCGTGTGACGCCACTATTTGTCCGAAAATGACCTTCTGTCGTGTCACTAGAAGCGGCGTCACGTGCTCTTCCTCCTAGTATGGAGCGTGTTAGTGATAAACCGACAGTTTATCGCTAGTGATCGTTTCTTCTTTTTTCTTCCTACTTTTCTCTCTCTTGTTAAAGTACATGTTTTTCCTTTTTTTTTTCTTTTTTTTTTCAATTTCAGTCCTTGTGTTTATTATTGCTCATTGTCGTCGTTCGCTCTTTTAGAAAAGTCTTTTTATTTTCTCAATTCAGTCATTAAATTACAATTTATCATACATTGTCTTCTCCAATTTGGTATTTATTTTTTTGATTTGTCATTTTTACCCCTTAATTTTTTTTGTTAAAGTTTTATCAATATTCAATTTCATCATTCAATACTGCTTGAATACAGAAGGATCCTTTAAAAGTCTAGACTTGATCTCTTTTTTTTTTTTGCTTGATTTTCTTTGGACTTGATTTTTTGACTTGGATACCATATAAATTTTTTGCTTGATTTTCTATTTTTTATATGTAATTTGAAAGAACTGATGAATATTGTTGTGGTTTAGTAGGAATGTTGGGACAATTTTTTTTTTCATATGTTTCCAAGCCTAAACAAGAGATTTTATGGTTTGATTTTAAGATTATGGATTAAGAATAACAAAACTTATGGCACTTTTCAGTCTCCTAATTTTTAATGCCAAAAAAAAAACTTGACCGAACCGAACCACTTTGATCTAAACCAAGTTTTGGTTTCGTCTGAGTCATATTCTCAGGAAATATCATTTCTTGACTTGATTAGATTTTTTTGCTCATACTAGACTGAACCAAATTGTGAACACCTCCTACAACCACAAACAAAAAAACAAACAAGAAATAAAGATCTTGTTTACACCAATATCAATTCTTCAACCAGTCTACAAAAGCATTTTATGATATGACATTTTGCAAATGGCTATAACTCACGTTATTTCCATTTTAATATTGAAAAGACAGAACACTTCCCTCTTATATAGAAAAGTTAATGATATGACATTCTTTACAAACAAAATGTTAAGCATAAGTCTAAAAGGCAAGTGTTTTTCATTATGCAAGGCTTTATTGCTCATCCTCTTGCACATTGTTATGAATAGATTGTGCAAAAATTTTTATTTTTTCAACATGGTCCTTGAACTTGTTTTTGCTGATTTAGTTCTAATTAAAGAATAATTGATTTTGATTGTTATGAAATCATGAGGTTGAAAAAAAATGATCAAAATGAAAAAGATATCAAACATGGGTGGCGTGCCATAAATTTCACAAAAGAAGCATTTTGATCCCTTGACTTTAAAAATCACGTAAATTATATAATTTCGGTACCTTAATATTTTTTCAATTTAATTTTGGTACAAGAGTTTATTTTTTGTTATTTTTTAGTTATTGGCTGAGAGAAGAGAGAGAGAGGTCACTAAATTCCGGTGACAGAGAGATAAAAGTATTGTTAACACCGATTTAGACCACCAAAACAGATGATATTTATGTTAACTGGTTTCATTTGATTATGAAAGTTTATATTAGGTGTTTTTTACCTTTGGGTTTTTTGGTAAAAAAAATTTTTGGTAAAAAAAACTTAAGTCCCAATTTTTTAGCTACCACAGTGGCTGGAAATTGGGCAAATCAGAAGATGTGTCATCTATCTCAGCAGGCAATACATCGTTTGATTTTTTTCCAGTCAATTTAATACACGTTTCTATTTTTGTTATCGTTTTTTCAATAAAAATTACTTTAATAAACAAATTTAGCAAACACAGTTGAGTAAGTGTCTCGTCTTTTAATATTAAATATCTTGATATATACATGTCTCTTGATTTTTCAAGTTTTATTTTCTGGCATCGCTGATGACTTTTTATTTATTTATTCACACACATAGTTCTGATTTATTTGATTACATATATGTTCAAAAAAAATTATTAGAATTTAAATTTTTTAAACTACAAAAATACGTTAAAAAACCTATACATATAATATAAAAACACCTAGCCCACGACAGAACACGAGTCACATAATTAGTAAATACTGAACACCATCAATTGCATTATCTCCATTGAATTTCCTCTCAACTGTTGCAACAATTATAAGCATGTAAATAGCTTGAAGTGGAATCAAAATGTCAAATACCCCTTATAAAGTAAAATAAAAATGACAAGGTTGACTAAAATTAAAGAACCCATTTTATCAACATCAAAAAAATTTATTTAACCAATTTCACTTACACAAAATATATTGGTTCCTAATTTAAAGGACATTATTTCCATTAAAAAAATAAATATACTATATGTGTACCGTACACGTGATACAATCATTTTAACTTTAACAACAACGAATAACAAAATGGAGTATAACATAATATTTGGATATAATTCATTTATTTAAAGATTAAATCATAATTTTAGAGACTTTAGTGAGAAAATAGACTCAAACATAAGAATAACTTGACAATTGTTTTAATGTCAGTTTATATCATAAATATATTAGTAGGTAAGCTATCACAACAACAAAATACAAACCAATACCAGTTGATGGATGATTCAACATATAAAATGCTCCAATTTTGAGAAGATCTACATAAAAGTTGGCATTTATAAAAACATCTAGAAAGTACACCAGCAGTTAAATAATTAACACAATTAAAAAAAAAACACAGACAAAAAAATTGCACATCAAGTTACCAACAACAACCTATAGACTTTTCTTTTATTGCTTTTTTTTTTTATATCCTAGACACAACAAAAAAAGGGAGAGAGAGATTGATGTCGGGTGGTTCGAGAGAGAAGAGAGAATAATAAGTTTTTTTTTTTGTTTGATTTGGGTGAAAGAAAAGTTAATTGAAGTAGTATTTATACTCCGTTAAAACTCTTAAAATCGATGCAAACTTGTGAATTTGCATTATTTTGTCCAGTTTATTGGAATTGAGTTCGATATTACTAATTTTTGAGTTTTTAATCTAATTTTGCATACTAAATACAAATCAACTTATAAAATCATATGATTTTACTAATAAACTTATAATTTTAATAACCTTGATTGCAATAATTAATAATGTCAAGCATAGTCCTACGAGATGATCATATTCATGATCATTCAATCCAATTAAACCAAGTTATAATCACAAACACCTTACTTGATATTAAATGTAGTCGTGATGGTATAACCACACAAATTATAAGAAACTAAACATACGACTTGTTGGATAAATATTTTTTAATATAAAAAATAAAATATATAGGTTTTCTTAATGTTGTTTTATATAAACAAATTATAAATATAAATCATAAAGCTTATTCATTCATTTAATTCGATAAATTAAAAATTATTTATGCCAATAATTACAAGAAAATACTTATTAATGATAATTAAATATTAAACTGAAAAATAAAGAGATAAATATGAGTTAAGATACTTAATATCGCAACACAAGTCATGTACCCGTCCGTGTTTGATAATTTTTTTATTAAAATTAATTTTTTAGCTAGTCATACGATAATAAAAATAGATAAATACATAAAGCGATTGAATAAAATCATTAGAAAATATTATGCAATGTTACACTTATTATAAAACAAATGTTACCATTTTACATGAAAACCAATTAAAAACTATTATATTTAATCAAATAATAAATTGAAAAGTTGAGAAATAAATATAGATGCAGTTGTATGATATCGAAATATAGGTCATAAATTTAAATGTATTGAATAAACTTATTTACTGGAATCAATGTTTTATTTAAGAAAATGAAAATAAAAAAGACACGGGAAAATGATTGAATGAAACTAAAAAAATTAAGTAGTGCTACACAAAAAAATAATACCTCCTGATATTAGAATTTGTTTGAAATCTGATTCGTTAACCAGTCAAGAATTAAATCATGTTTTATTAAAAAACATTAATTTTTTTATTAAATTTAAAAAATACCTATAAAAACCCCTTATACACCTTACTAAGCCTATTAATAACCTTTAATAACAAAAAAAAAACCCAATAACACAAAATCAATTTCAAAATAAATAGAAAAACTTTTAGGCTTAAATATATTATCTTACAGTAAGAAAAACAAATAACATCTAAGAGAAACTTTTTTTTATAAAATTTAACTTGTTGATATTAAAATCGAAATTTTTCATGATTGTGACTGGGATTAACTTAGATTTTCTCTCTCTTTCACTGAATTCCACTTCTTTTCTTCTATCTCAAACATATAATTGAAAAAAATAATAATAAAGTTTTAGATAATATTGAATTTTTTAAATATCAGGCACCGAAAGTTAATCATTTAAAAAATACTTTTTGCTCCAATCCCAAAATTGCAACCTAGTTTTTATGATTTTCTCAACTTGATCTCCTTTCTTTTAATTTTGTCATCAGTTTACGAATCTGAAGCAATTGACCTTTTTATCATCTAAATAAAAAAGATGACAATCAAAAAAAAAAAAAAATCAACGTGCGAGTCTAATGTGAAATGCGAGAGGGGTTACACTGTACATGGTTAAAGTATTCTCCCCCACGTGGCTTTTTCCTTTAGCTTTTTTTCCTATAGCTGCATAATATACAACCTCTCATAAATCTAGAGTAATATTTTTTTTTTATTTTTATCATATTTTTTTTTCAATCTTGTCTTTTATATTTTCTTTTCATTTTTATAAAAGGAATTATACAAAATAAATTATGTCTCCACATTTTTGCCCTCAGTTGTTATCATTTATGGATCCATCGATTCCTATATATTCATGTATTTAACTATAAAAAAATATTTAAATAAAAAATTGAAACTTAACCATATTCAAATAATAAAACAAGAAAAATAAAGGAGATAAAAAAAACCCACACACCAAATAATAATATCCACTAAATATTTGACCCGTGTTTCATTAGGGGTTAAAAAAAAATTTTCTTAACAAAAAAATTATATATAGACCTTTTCAATATTTTTTTGCATTTAAAAAAATTTTAAGTGAAAAAAATACACACATATAATTAAATAAATTGAAAACTATGCAGTTAAAAAGTGAAAAAAAACCATAAATGATGATTAAAAATAAAAACGGGAAAAATCAAGATATGTGCAGATTAAGAAATTTAATTTCGCAAGACGTGAAATTTACACGATTGTGTTTGCTAAATTTGTTAATTAAAATAATTTTTTTATTCAATCAAATGATAATAAAAATAGACACACACTAAATTGATTGAATAAAATAAAAGAAAAAATAATAATATGCAAGGCTGCATATATTAAAAATAATTTTTGAATTTTTTTTATTTTAAAAAATAAAATTTATCTATACAAAAGATTAAAAAAATATAGATTAATCAGAAAAACCTCCTAAAAATTAAATACATAATCAAAAAATAATTATTATTTCAAATAGACTTTATATATAATATAAAAGAGAGAAAAGATATTAATTTAAATATAAATAAAAATAATATTAAGATTAATTTTAAAAATAGAAAAAAAAATATTTTTTCCAAAATAAAAATAAAGTGAACAATGTTATCCATGGTAAAATTTGTAGGACGAACTTCGACCATGAACTCGATTGAATTTAATATTTTTTCCTCTTAAATTTATAGCAAATCTAAAAAAAAATAAACAATATTATTCACAGTAAAACAGGAGAGGCGGAACAGCGCGACTGCACAATATTCATTTCACATATTTTTCTTTTAAATTTATATGAAAATCTTTTTAAGAAATAATAATCAGTGTCGCTTACAATAAAATATGAGGGATGAAGAATGTGTTTATATAAAATTCACCTCACATGTTTTAATTTATTTAAAGTAAGTTATATCATAAACTCAACTAAGTTTAATATATTTTTTTAAAATTTATAATAACAAAATAAACAATGAATGCACGAGAAAACACGAGTGATAAATAGTACAGCTCCACAATTTTCACCCCCGCTCACTTTTAATTATAAGTAATAAGTAGAAAAATAGAAAAACACTGTGGGGTACACGGTATAGATTATAGGTAATAGCTATACTGTTGTACACATTTGTCTTTTAATAAAATAGAAACTCTTTTCACACCCTTTCGTTCTCTGAAATTCATCAAACACAAATCCTAATCCCAAGATCACTTAAGAAACCGTTTGGAACGCAGAACATGTTTTCAAAAAAAGTTTATTTTTTTTAAATTAAAATTTAATATAATTTATATTAAATTATTTTAATATATTTATATAAAAATAATTTTTAAAAAATAAAACAAATATCATTAATATTTATTTCAATCTAAAAAGTTATTTTAAAATTAATTACTATTATATTACCAAACGAACACATTACAAACAGTATTTCAAAAAACTTTCATTATTTTTATTAAAATTTAATATAATTTATATGATTTGAATTATTTTTAATATATTAATATTAAAAATAATTTTTTAAAAATAAAAAAATATTATTTATATATATTTTAACATCAAAAAAATTATTTAAAAAACAACCTCCTGCCAAACATACTCAACAATGAGCAATGCAACAATCATCGACGAAAAGTTAATCCCTCTCTCTCCCGATCAAAAATCAAATTGAATCCTTGGAACTCGAAAAAGAAAGCAAAAATGGTGTTGGCACGGTTAGGAGGAAACATATCCCGAGCAATCCAGCAAATGAGCAACGCAACAATCATCGACGAAAAAGCATTAAACGATTGCTTAAACGAGATCACTCGCGCTCTTCTTCAATCTGATGTTCAATTCAAACTTGTTCGCGACATGCTAATATCAATAAAATCGTTGGGTGGAAACCTGTGCTGGTTTGCGCAGATACGTTTAGAGCTGGTGCGTTTGATCAGTTAAAGCAGAATGCAACTAAAACTAAAATTCCATTCTATGGAAGGTAGTGATTTTAAGCGGAGGAGAATAAATAATGGGTTTTCCATCAATCAATTATTTACTTGTTGTTGTTGATACAGTTATATAGAATCAGATCCTGTGAAAATTGCTGTGGAAGGTGTGGAAAGATTTAAGAAGGAAAATTGTGATCTTATAATTGTGGGTACGAGTGGACAGCATAAACAAGAAGCTGCACTTTTTGAAGAAATCCGTCAAGTTTCTGAAGCAACGGTATGTTATTCTTTTATTATTGGTTTTGCATGCTTCGTTGTTTTTATTATTAATCGTTGATTGTTATTGCAGTAAAATCTGATTCTTTTTCGTTTTGTGTCTTCCAGAAATTATTGCAGTAAAATCTGATTCTTTTTCGTTTTGTGTCTTCCAGAAACCCGAACTTGTTATATTTGTTACGGATAGCAGTGTCGGTCAAGTTGCATTTGATCAAGCTCAAGCTTTTAAGCAAAGTGTTGCTGTTGGAGCTGTGATTGTTACCAAAATGGATGGTCATGCAAAGGGCGGTGGCACGCTTAGTGCGTGAGTATTCTAGAGGTTGCTCTACTGTACCAAAACTTCCTTTTTTTTAAGCATTTATATTGATTCGTGGTTTACATTCCATGTACAGTGTTGCAGCGACGAAAAATCCTGTCATTTTTTTATTGGTACGGGAGAGCATATGGATGAGTTTGAAGTCTTTGATGTTAAACCTTTTGTTTGTCGCCTTCTAGGTATTCTCGCCTTTGTTTTGATGTTGTTATGACCTCTGAAATTTATGTGGATGTTTTTGATTCTCATAGTGTTTGCATTGTTATGATCTTCCAGCTAGGTATGGGTGACTGGTCTGAATTCATGGACAAAATTCAGGGCATTTGACTTGGTTTTGTTTTTTCTCCTGCTGATATAGAGAGGCTGTTCTGTAGCACCTTCTTTTCCAGTTTAGTTTACCTGTTTTGTGTATTTATTTTACATTGTTTGATCACCTTTCTAACAGATATGTTACCGAGAATTTTGCATTTGTCAGTTCATCTCCAAATCTGCGTGGGATCTTTGCACGAATCTGCAGGCTATTAGATCTTAGTCAATTTAATGACTAATGGGGTGACTACTGACTAGTAATCTTTCATGGCCTCTAAATAAGGGCCGAATGCTATCTTCCAATATATGTGAAACAGTGTCTAGAAGGCTGGAGAGTCGGTATTTAGAAAAAGAAAAGGATTTTTTTTTAAAATATTTTCTTTTCCAAGAAAAAAAACATTTTAAAAAGCAATTATTATTACAAAATCAAGATTGAATTTTTTTTGGTGGTCTTTTGTTTTAGAAGAGACACCTTACTGCATTATGTGAAAATCCAAAAAGGGCAAATCACCCCCGCAGTTTAAAACACTATGCCTGCAAGTTATAATTCTTCAATGCTAGAGGTATTAGGTGTGGACGCTATCTACCTCCAGATTGCTTGAGACTTTTTCAGTGATTCTGCTAGCAACCACCCAAAAATTGATTAGATTGCGACTCTTTTTTTTTTTTACTGTCAGGCAACGCTCAAAAAGTATAATTTGAGCTCGGCAAAGTTAACCATCAATGTTTAAGATTTCTTGCAAATGTTCCTAAGATGTTTATATTCATGGCAATCCAATGACTTTCGGCCTCAATTAGTCAATGTACCATAACGATCGCATGAGAATCTGAACATTTAATGGCAGTGAAAATACCCTTTATGCAAGAACTGTTATTATTAAATTAAAAAAAAAAGATGCACTTATGTTTTACTGTTGATCAAGACTAATTATACTACGAATTACTGAAATGTAATGTTTTTGTTCTCCATGGAAAAAAAAAAAAAACCAATGAACGGATTAATTACGGGGAAAAGTGGTTTTTTCACTGAGCTGCGTTTGGAATTATTAAAATTAATCGGGGTTAAATTGGTATTTTTACTTTTTTAAAAATTAAAATAATTTAATTATCTTTAAAAATAAAAAATTTTAAACTAGAGCCCAAAAATTCTTCAGTCTATTCACTTTTTTCGAAACAATAAAATTACTAAATTACCTTTAAAAATTACCAAACTTGCTTTCATGAGGTTTTTTATATTTTCACTTCATTTTTTTTATATTCAAGCGAATTGAGAGACAATTTGATGTTTTAAAAAAAATATAAATATTATTAAAAAAATAATTAACACATGCATTACACGCAATAACACGTGGGTTGTGACCACTCACTTTTGGTTGAGCGTGTGGCGTTGCTTGATTGTCAAACACTGACTTCTAGTATGACATTTGAATCTTTTTAGAAGCTTTCTATTCATGGACGGTGCGTGTTGGGACAAACCTCTAATTTTGTGTTTATGACTTTTTCTTTTCCTTTTCTTTTTTTTTCTCCATCTTAATTCTCATGCCCTCTAATTTTTTAAAATAGCCCTTTAAATTACTTTTTCTTGATATTAGATCAATGTTCTTTTTATTCTTATTTATTTTATTTTAAATAATTTATAAAATTGAATTTTTTTCAATTTTATCCTCATTCAATTTTTTCATCTATCACATTTGGTCTTTATTCTTTTAAATGCTATTTTTTATTTTTTTAATCTTAATCTTTTTCTTAATTTTTTTTATTTTCAATTTTGTCCCTTATTATTTGATTTCATTTAATTTTTATACTAAATTTAGTTCATATTATTTTAATTACTATTTTTTTTATTTTCTTGATTTATTTTATTTTTCAATTTTGTCCCTCATTGTTTCATTTCATTGATTTTTATACTATATTTGATCTCTATTATTTTAATTGCTATTTGTTTTGATTTTTAATTTTAGATGATTGAGAATTTTGCTTTTTGATTTTTTCAGGTTTACCTTTTATGAGGTAACCAGTCTCGTGAACAAGTCACGAGTTTTGAAAATTAGCTCGAATTAACTTTGATTTTTTTCTAGATTTTTTTTTAATTTCATTCTTTGACATTAAGTTATTGGGTTTTCAACTTTTTGATTTTTTTTCTATACAGTTATCTTGATTTTATATTCTGGATCACAAGTTAGTCGAATTAATTGAGGTCAACTTAGGTTTTTTTATGTTTTTTTTCTTTTTAGTTTGACTTTTCATTATTTAGTTTGCTTTGAGAGTTGACCTTCATTGTTTTATTTAGTTTTTTTTGTGTAGGGTTATCATGACCTCACAAGCAAACCGCGAGTTTAGCATGCTAACCAGAATTATATTTTTTTGTTCTTTTTTCAAATTGATTTTTTTTTTAATTCATTGATTTGCTAGTAATTAAGCTTCAAGTTTTTTTTTTTGTAAATTTATCTCATTCTCATTTAATTTTTGCTGTGTTATCAAATAATATTGTTGATACTTTTTAAGAATATTTTGAGAATATTTTTTTTATAATATTAATAAACATTTATATTTTTATTAGTCATTGTTTATTTTATTTTCTTAGTATTATTTTTTTTATAATCAGATTATTAAATTATCTAAATTATCTAAGTTTATTAAATGTATTTAAATTAATGATCCAGCCCAATTTTTTATTTTTTAGTTTGCTTTTTTACAAACATTATAGTCACTTGGAGTTAAAAAAATCTGACCGTGTCTTGACTACGTGCAATCAGTTTTCAAAAAGTGTTGGCCCTTGTTTATGGCTCAAAGTGAGACACCTGAACATGCCGGCATAGTCTCGCGGATGACTAGAGGACAAGTAGCAACAACATG
>Ga0325414_1008681_pt1 | contig 10757 bp, 6 predicted proteins | sample PopdelMetagenome_8_FD_206183 | JGI IMG/M metagenome (GOLD analysis project Ga0325414, IMG submission 206183) | Populus deltoides microbial communities from Bellville, Georgia, United States - Leaf-PdKOR-R3 | ecosystem: Host-associated > Plants > Phyllosphere > Phylloplane/Leaf | place: USA...
GTGCAAAAACAAAAATGCCCTTCAAAGTCATTCTAAAAAATTGAAAAGTTAAATTATTGAACTCTAAAAAAATATAAAGACAAATGAACCTCTCATGCAAGGTTATTTTTCTGATCAGTCAAGGCCTCTAGGGTATAAATGTTATGTTTACTGTGTAAATGAAAAGAAAAAGGCGAAAAAAACCCTAAACGAAAACTTGCATCTCGTGAGGGCATTTCCACCTTCCATTTCACGTTGGAGCTATAATCCCACCTATTCTCCTCCATCGTTATATACGCAGGAGAAATAGAGAATTGACTTGTCTTGGAGAATCTCACACAACTATTGGGAATATTGGTAGTGATTATTTTTAAATTGTATTTTTTATAAATATATTAAAATAATATATATTTTTTTAATTTTTAAAAATTATTTTTAACATTAGCACATCAAAATATCTGAAAATAAAAAAAATTAAAACAAAAAAATAAAATAAAAATTAATTTTTTAATTTTTTTAAATACAAAAATAAACATACCAATAATTCACTCCATTAGAAGCATATTACATACTTGTAAATATCAGTAATTGATTTTTGAGTATTATAAATAATTTTAGAAGTTTTTACTTTTTGGTGGTTATTTATTGAACTTTTAATACTATTTTACATAGTTGTTAAACCCGATCCGAGAATTAACCCAACTAAAAAGCTGGGTCCTAGGTTTTATAAGTCAACTCGAGTCAACTCATAAAATCCAGGTTATTTATAGGGTCAAGTGGTTAAAGAAAGAAATGGAAAAGGAAAGCAATTATAAAAAGGTGAAGTGGGATTCAATGTGGCAGGGCATAGGTATGGGAGAGGGTGACGTTATTGGTTGTTGGTTGTTTTGTGCACAGATCTCTTAATCTCATCACCATCTCCTCCTACCATTTCTGGCTCCTTGACATGCTTTCCCCTGGGGTGAAGCACAGTCCTTGCTCCTTACGCACCCCTGCTCCAAAGCTTAAAAACACCACACGAATCCTCTCTCTTTTACATCTTTTCCCTGCAAATTCCTCTGGTTTCTACATGCTTGAAAACATTAGCTAGAGAGAGAGTGTAAACCCCTTGAATTTTATAATTTAAATATATAGATTTGTAAACCCTTATGTAAACATAAGACTGAAAGTGGTAATATTTCAATGAGTGATGGAAACCAAAATTAAAAATAATAGATAAATAATGATATATAATGGAAGGGATGACCTTCATAAAATTAATTTTGGTTTAAAATTTATAAGGACATAGAAACTGGTAACGTGTTTTGATGGATGAAATAATGAGAAAAATGACAATATTTTTAGGAAATAAGTGAGGTAATAAAGAATACATTATAATAAAGGATAGTATAATGAAAAGGGTAGGACTGAAGATGCAAGCACCGCTTAAAAATCAGTGATGTTATTTTGAAATGATAATAAGCCTGATAAATAAATAAAGGTGGAAATCCTAAAATGAATACATTCCAAAACAATGAAAGTGAATCTTTCATTTGAACTATATTATATGATGTTATTGAACAAGATGTGTTGTGTTGATGATAATGAGTTGGGTTGAGACCCAGGCTAATGGGGTCGTGATTTTGAGTTATGAGATGTGAGATATTAGAAGTGTAAACATGGTATATGTCGATAACTTGGGACCTACCAGTATAGGGGAGACCCTGCCGAAATTTTGGTAGAAATTTTGGTGGAACCTGTATATCACAAAAAAAAAATTACCTGAAAATTTTCAAAATATCGCGAAAAAGAATGTAGAAAAAGCGGGGTTGTTACAGAGAGAGAGAGATGTTAAAGACTTAACAGTGATAATAAAGCATGTGGTGCTGGTACTGTACCTATTGCCTCTCTCTCTCTTGAAACTATGAGTTTAGTCCCGTTTAACCTTCAATTTTCTTCAGGTTATAGTCATCAATTGTCAGGCAAGAAGGAAGAGATGGAACCCAACGCCAACCCTCGAGATCTCCAAACCCAGATCGACCTGCAATCATCTCAAGCGAACCACCTCCAAAACGCTGGTCTCGTCCGGGTCAACCGGGTTTTGCCAGGTTGTTGCACTGGCCGGGTTTTTAACAAACCCAGACCGGTCTAGCCACCGGGTTCCGGGTTGACTTGCCGGGCCGGTTCGGGTTTAATAACTATGCTATTTTCTCTCTCATAATATCTCACTAATTAATTTTAATGTATTCTCATGTATTTTATTACATAGATGATATTGTTCATTATTTTTTATATGATCAAGAACGTTAAAAATAAATGGAAGAATGTAACGAGAGTGAGCAGTACATATGACTTGTATATCTCTTTAAAATCCATACAAAAAACACCATGATATAACTAGCGTGTTTGGAAGTGTGGTTATGGTTGTTTTTTAAAGTGTTTTTCATTTAGATATAAAAAAATATTAATTTTAAAAAAAAATTCAATTTTTTTTAAATACAAAAACAAACAAGAACATGATTACCTCTAAACCTCTTTAAAATCCATACGAAAAACACCATGATATTAAAAAGCTCAAGCTCGAGCTAAATTTTTAGTACATGTGTTTTTACTGGTTCAAATATCCATCATCTTGGTGATCAAAATCAAGTTTTAGATTTTAAAATTTTAAAATTTTAATTTTCAACAAGTTTTAACTCAAAAATACAATAGAAAGATTAATAATTCTATTTTCATACCTAAAACACTTTTTAATTAGACTAGATACCTAAAATCAAACCAAATAAAAAAAATTAGATTATAATCTACTTTTTCTAACATGATTAAAGGTTAAAATCACTTATATCGGATTCCCTCCTCCAAGACAAACTTATCGATGCCAAAATTAATTTTTTATTATGGTCAGAAGCTTTTTATCTCCTCTCCCTTTCCTACCAGTCCTATGTAAAATCACAATGATCAAAACGTGAGAAAATTAAAATTTAGTACTAAAACACAAATACCAAGAACCACATGAATCAAATATGAAAATTCTAACAAATTGAGGGATCAAAACATATTTTTTTTCCTCGTAAAACATAGGCGCTGCAATGAATGACATTTTATTGTAATATTAATTGGAGTTATTATAATTGAATCTAATATGCAAAATTATTATAAAAAAAATTTATCGTGAATATTCAATGAAAGTAAAATATTATTTTATTATAAATAAGTTCTTAAATAATTTTCTTAGATTAATTGTTTTTCCTACAATCGCATAAAACTTATTAAGTCATTAAGTTTTTTTTTTTATTGAAACTTGTTTTTCAAATCCTAATAAGTTTTTAATTAAAAAATAATATTTCTGATAAAAAAAAGTGATGCACGAATAAGTAAAGGGAGTTCGGATTAAAGAGATAATTTTTTTACTTCTTAATTGAAATTATTAAAAAAATTCTGAATATTTATTTTAATTACTTTTTAGTTTTTTTTAAAAAAAACAAGTTGCTAATAAGTAAAAAAAATATTTTCTTCAACAAAAAAAATACATGAATAAAAAAATAAAAATTTTCTAACAAAATATATTCTCTCAGAATTTAAATTATTATTTTTCTTATAAATATCTATTTTAATTACTATAAAATTCAATAAAATTAGATTTCGAAAACTGACTCGCGCATCTATTTTAAACTTGAAGGGAAAGTCTATAGCGCTGAGTGGTTCCCTTCGCTGCGATGAGGTACATGCTAAGTACATTCTCTGCTTGCATTTATGGATGCTGTTTTGAACCTTTGATGTGCTTGCATGTTTGCCCATGGAGCAGCACTCCCGAGTGATCTTGCCACTGTTCTTATACTATGATAGCAAAATTAAAATAACCTGATAAAAAAAATATAAAGAATTATAAAATTTTAAAAAAATTATATTAGTTTTTTAAATTTATGATTTGGGTTATTAGATTCAAAACATTCAATCTGAATAAAATATGAAATCTAATTCTTAATTAATTAAGTATTGAATGATGAAATTGAAAAAAAATTAATTATACAAAAAGATTAAGAGAAATAGCAATTAAAAGAATAAAAAAATTAAAAATTAAAAAAATATTTTATAATTAATTGAAGAGTAAAATAAAAAAGAAAAATTAATTTAGTAAAAAGACCCAAAAAAGTCAAAAGAATGAGAGTCAAAATTGACATACTAAATACAAACAATGTTTTGATTGAATGATGAAATCAAAAAGATTAATAAATTCTACAAAATGGCCAAGAGAAAAATTAAAAATCAAAATAATGAGGACCAAATTGAAAAATATAATGTCATCAATTTAAATTGAAGAATGAAATTAAAAAACAATAAAACTTTTACAAAAGGATCGAAGCAAGAAATTAAAAATACAAAGAATGAGGACCAAATTGAAGAATATATTATTATGTAAATTGGGATTGAATGATGAAATTAAAAGCAAATAAAACTTCTACAAAAGAGCTAAGACAAAAAATCAAAAATCAAAAATCAAAAAAATAAAAACTAAAGTTAAAATATCAACAATCAAGAGGATTAAGCTGTAATGTTTTAAGGGCTAAGAGACACGCACTACATCAACAAAAAAGGAACAAACGATGCTTCCAACAACACAGTGAAAGGGCATTTTTGAATGCGGAGAGGCGTCGTATGCACCGCCAAAAGGGTGCGACACCTTCGACATGCTTGTCTTTTTTTGTTTTATTTTTTATTTATTTATTTAGTCAAATATCAAAGTGTTCTTGAGCTGACTTTATAATTGAAAAAAAAAAACATTCTGAAAAGACCAAAAAGCTTCTACTTCAAGTTTAAAATATTTGCTTTGAAGGGTATTTTTATTGTTTCACTGTACATTTTAATTGTTTATTATTTTTTATATTTTTTCAAATATCAAATTTACCCTTATAATAATGAAAAAACCATTATAAAAAATACTAAAATACCCTTTGATGCCAGGTTTTTTTTTTCAAGGATATCTTGGTTGTTTTAATGTATAACTAAAGGAAAAGACTCATTTGTCCTACTGAATTTTATAATAATTAATAGTTCCTGGAAAAAGATTTTAATGTTCTTGAAAATTAGTATTAAATTGTTTTTTAATGGAGAAGCAAAATGATAGTTATACTAGAAAGGGAACAAAGCAAATAAGTTCAAAGCTAAGTAATTTTTCAAGGCCAATTAGATTTCGTTAATAATGGATAATGTGGATATTGGAAAGGACACAGCAAATTTCAACATGCTGTTTGGTTTACAGTGATGATCTTACATGTAAAAAGGAACAGTATACCTCCCTTTCATGATACTCTCCGTTTCAAAAGAAAAAAAAAAAAAGGAATGCTAAGAAGCTTATTATTACAATTAGTTGCCGTGAGTGCTTGACAAGGTTTTGACAAGGTTACATGGTATTCAGCTACACATTCCTCTCCCCTTCATGACATGCCTCCTCAAGCCTGGGATATGAACATTTGTAATATAATCTCTCCAGTCAATACTTCCCACGTCGAATCCGAATATCCCCTTCTCGTTTTCTGACATTCTCTCCATCAGTTTCTGAGTATTGCTATTATCAAACCTGCATTTATACATTTGTTTTTTGTTTTCAAATCGATAAATCTTTGAGGTAGAGAGTTTCTGTAATGTCTATGAGGGTAAAGCAAAGTGAATGGCTCATATATATCCTTACCTTCCACCATAGAAAGTGTATGGCTCATATATACTGGCCAGGTACTTGGCTTGTTCCACTGATTTTCTGCATATGTTTTCATGTTTTTGTGACAACTTCCTGTCCGATGTGGCCATTCCCGCTAGCCGACTTCGCTGGGTGACATATCTCCAAAGATGAGCAGAGAACTCTTCCATGGAGCTGAAGAGCTTCATTGATGGAACATGGATTGGTCGGCCATTTGAGTCCATGTATGGAGAGGAATTGTAGTGTTCATGGAGCAACGTAGCCAGGTCCTGGAAAACAAGTGGATTTACAACAGATGAAGCGATTTGGTAGACATTGATGTCTGGTTTTTGCTCCATTCCATGCCAAGCCATTGCTGCCAATGTTGCATTAACCACCATATCTGCTGGAACCTTCAACCGACAATTTTGACAAAGCAGCAACTCTCCGTGAGTACTTTCAATAACCCATCACAAAAACAGGAAGAAAAAAAAACCCTAATGTCTAGCCACGTTTGATTTCATTTACCAAATAGGCAAGCCATTTGTAAAACTTAAAATAACCTTAATCATTTTGAGTTTCTGAATTGTTTGCCATGATCACATGAACTAAACTGTCGACCCAGGCCGATAAGAGAAACAGAGGATTAATTGTGAGATTGAGTGCTAATTACCACATCAAGGACCCCATTTGGGTCTACTAAAAAACCTGTGAGCTGCCCTTTCCCGTAGTACAAAACAATAGGATCCATCATCCTGAGACGAAATGTCGAAGAGAATGAATGAGACAATTAGCTCAGAATTTTAAACATTGAAGCATTCAAATTGATGTGGTGCTAATGGGTTGAATAAGGCTACCTATTCCCTTCCATCCATCCAGGGAATGGCTCTTTGCAAGTGCTCTCAATAACACTAGGTCGAATGACGACAACTGGTATGTCTCCTCTCATGTTATCAACCACCATTTCCCCCATAGCCTTGGTGAATACGTAAGTGTCTTGCCACCCATATTTTCTTGCCCTGTTTTGGTGTCAACTATCATACTTCAAGTCGCAATTTATTCATTTCAACTTACCATTTATCCAATGATTAGATGGCCGATGGAGTTTATATTCTCCTTTCAAAAATTGAAGAGAAAAAAAAAACAAGAAGATGGAATCGTTCACCTTTCTAAACCCAACTCTTTCATCTTTTGAGCCACTTCATTTTCTTGAAAAGCTTCCTTGGAATCCAAGGCCAGATTCATTTCATGCTCGATATCCAATGCGGGTGCAAATCTTGGCGTGCTCTCAGAGATGATTAAGTTTTCCCTTGCTATACAGTCTCCAAAAAGGAATGGCTTCTCCATAATTCTTCCTTGTCTTTGTCCATTAACATAAGCTGTAACAAAAAGAAAACCGAAATGGAACAAATTCTGGAAATTGGAAGCTCAGAATATTACTTGTCAAACACAAAATGAAAGGCTATGCAAGAAATTTAGATTCTTTAGGCAGGCAAGGCCATTAAGGATTGTCCAATTCATAATTAGAAATCCCTTCTGAAAAACAAATTTAGTACTTGACCTGTTGATACTTGTAAGAAAAGCTTGAGTTTCGGGCACTTCTTTGCAAAGCTCATGAGGTGGCAAGTTCCTCGTGTGTTGACATCAATAGCAACATCATACCTGCATTTCCACAGCGTCACAATGCAATAGCGGAATATATATATATATATCTTGAAAGCATATGGTAGTATTAGACAAGATTATATTGTAGAAATGGAAGGAGGCCATAACCTTTCGTCAAAAGTTGTATTGGCTGCTGAATTGACGATTATGTCAACTTCATTAGCGATCTTGTCAGCTAAATCTTCTTCTAACCCGAGATTGGATTCGCAGACATTTCCTACCACGGGGACTAGTTTGTTCAACATGAAAGATTGGTAGGATTTTCCATGGGTTTGTCTGAGACACTTGAATAGCTCTGCGTTTATTATCTAATTACAAACCATAAATTAAATTCTGATTCACCATTTGGAAAAGAGCCTTTGCAATTTGATGAAAAAGTTGGTGACCATTAGGAGGCATTTCCTGATCAAGAGGAACATACCTCGTTTTTCAATCTTGTAATTGCAGCTTCCTTGCTTTCTGCCTTAATCAGAACATATATCTTGCCCACATCAGGCATGGTCCTTAAAATCTTCTCAATAAGAACTGCAAGTTTTAGCATAAGCTACATTTTGATTATCATCAAAAGAAGAAAAAATTGAGGGCAAAGAATAATTTAATTATAACACTATACCTTTGGCTAGAAAGCCAGTTGCACCACTAATGAAGAGCCCTTTCCCTCTAAGAAATTTGACAATGCCAATACCATCTTGCATCTCCAACAAAGAAGAGCTAGTTGGTACACCATAAGGCACAAAGTCCTCAACAGCAATTTCAGGTTGCCCTTTTTCATTTGGAGACAAAACCAAGCTTCCTGCATCCCTAACAGAAGCAATATGCTCCTGATCACTAACCACTGCTGATCTTTCTGTTAAAACAGAAGGAAACCCACTAGACCTTATCGCCTTTCCTCCACCACCTTGGCAATAAACAACAACGTTCCTCTTCCTCCACCTCAAAAAGCACCAGTCGCACTTACTGGACACTCTTATCAGTTTATTGGATGCGGGTAAAGGAGAATTGAGGAACATGGACCCCATTTTTTCTGATCAAGTAACAAGAGAATTTGAGGTGGACAAGTAAAGGTGACAAACTAAAGATGTTTTGCAGTTAAAGAAATGGTTGGCTTGAAACCTTAGCTAATATCTATCAAAGCAAGAACAGAAAGAAAAACTAGTAAACTAACTAAGCTCTATAACATAAAGATGGCATACGTTTTGGCTTGGTTTGGTTCAAGGGAAAAGGAGAAGAGGGTTAGGTATATATATTTCAATAACAGTGTTTTTATAGGAGAAATTCTCCACGAGAGCTCTCTTTTTGCCACCCCTTCACATCTACCACCATTGGACTAAGATGGCGGGAGTCCTCTTTGATCCCTCATTTAATTAGTAATTCTTGTTCAGAAAATGTAGTTTTGCATTAATGTTGTTTTGGTTAAAGTTGGTCATAATTAAGTTCTTTATGAAAGAAAATAAAGAGAGGAAAGGGTGTGTATATGGGCAGTGAACAAGTGCTAGGCTTAGATTAGACCTACCATTGAAATTTTTGAGTTTTTTTTCTTCATTATACCTTCTAATCCAAGTCCTTGATGGTTAAATTAATGGTTGAATACGAAAATCTCAATATTATGGAAATTGTATTGAGCATATATAGGTCCACTACATTTGATATATTTGTTTAGTTCTATAGACCATAAACAACGGGCAAAGGCTAGACCGCTGGATTGTTGACTAGTTTGCCAGATTTTCCTATGAACAGTCAAGCCCAACCCATAAAATTCCAGTCGTATAACTGAATTTCAGGCATGATCTATGGCAAAGGTGTTATTATTATAAACAATCCTCGTGAGTTCAGTAGGGTGGGCATAGTATTATTTATTCCTTGTCACGGATCAATATGATTTTCCAATCAGTGACTAAGATTTCTAGATTTGAGAAAAATAATCAATAATATCAATGAAGAAAATACTGCGTAAAATAAACTGCAGGCTTGCATACCACAAATTGACTATGAATAGTCAAGCTTCCACAAAAACTCTAGTTACCACAAAATCCATTAAAAGTGAATTAATCATCATCATTTTATAAATTAACAAAGTTTTCCTTTATAATCCAGCCTAGCATATGCCAAGAAAAGGGATAACTTGCCACAATCATGATTGTACATGGACGGAAGCATGTACACAGCATTTCCAGCAGCAGCAGCAGCTTCAGTTTCTATACAGGCAGCAGCTGATGACAGAAGATCATCAGATGATCCTGCTGCCAACTCAATACAAATGCATATATATGAATGCGTGCCAGTACACTGTTGTACCATTGCTTGGTTAGAACTTATAATGTCAAAGACAACTTCTCAATCAAAAGCTACAAGAACACGGCCGGTTAAGTTAAAAGATAGCGATAAACTATCCAGGATACAAGCCATCTGTTCAACTGAAATACTGGCCTTCGCAAAGTCATTCCTCAGCAAAGCAATGCCCTCTTCCATCTAACAATCTTCACACAACTGAATTGTAGTTATATCATCAACAAAGGGAACAGAGTAAAATATACCTACCTAGTTATTATGAATCAGAAATCATATTTGAAATCAAAATCATTGTTAACTTTTCTATTTGCTTTGTATAGAGTTATTATAATCTCACAACCTAGCATGCGGATTGGTAGGTTAATCTAGTTTGACCCGAATCAATCCAATATATTGTTATCTTAATATTTATAAAATAAATATTATCTTCAATATTTATTTTGAGTCAAACTATATTTTTAGTACTAGTCATCCGAGTTGTTTTTTGATCGGTCAAATAGGCTTGGTCACATGAGATCAATCCACACATAATTTGAAAATATTTTCAATTAAAAAAAATATTAGCAATCCCTAAATTTTTTTATGTTAAAAAAGCTTTTGATGTAAGCCGCAACATAGAATGGACTAATAAACATTATTTATTGAAATAATATTATGATAAATATGCTCCTAGCCCAAAAAACCAATGAGCTAGCATTTGGATGTAGGATAGCCTTTTTACCATGATCAATGTTAATTTTAAATTGTTTTTTTTGGGGGGGGGGTTGTCTTTTTAAATTTTTTTAGAGTAATTAAATTACTTAAATATCTCGGGAAGAAAAAAAACGGTGGCTTAAGCCAGGATCTTTTATGTCTTTTTTTTTATTTTTTATTAAAGTTAAATTATTTAATTACCCTTGGGTTCAAAATTAACAAAATCATCCTCCATGGATGTTTTGTTTTTTTTCATCATGGTTTCTTTGTTAATATCAAGTTAATTCAATCGTTTTTGTATATCAATAAATGTTTAATATTTAAAAACAATTATTGACACGTGCGGGGTCGTTTCAGTCATCAAAAGTCACCTTTCGTGAAGGCATTAGAAAAGTTTTATCATCTCCTCCATGATAAGGCAACGCGTGCACCAAACACACCTCCAGTTTAGTGTTTGCGATCATTTTTTTCTTTGCCA
>Ga0325414_1008683_pt1 | contig 10756 bp, 4 predicted proteins | sample PopdelMetagenome_8_FD_206183 | JGI IMG/M metagenome (GOLD analysis project Ga0325414, IMG submission 206183) | Populus deltoides microbial communities from Bellville, Georgia, United States - Leaf-PdKOR-R3 | ecosystem: Host-associated > Plants > Phyllosphere > Phylloplane/Leaf | place: USA...
TTCGTAAATATTATTTTTATTTGAAAATATATTAAAATAATTATTTTTTTAAAAGTTTATGTCAACCTCAACACTAACGAACAATAATTCAAGTGATATGTGAAACAGTATAATCTAAGGAATGGCCCTTGGATTTTCTCCAAGGAGAAGTCATTTTTAACATGTGGGGTAAAGTTCATTTATTAAGATTAGACTGCCTTGTTAACATTACCACACCACGTATCGAGCTACCGTTGTCTGCCCGTGGACACAACAAAATGGTAATAGGGTTGGGACCCAAATGAGTTAGTGACTCGTATTTGGTTTGGTTGCCACTGTTGGAGGCCAATGCAACTACTACCAAAACCACACTCACACACACACACACACACTTGGAGGCCAATGCAACTACTACCACACACACACACACACAGATATCACTCAAGAAAACCAATGTTTGACCCCATCAATTTAAGGAAGAAGTCTTCATTTAGAATTAGCTGCTAAAATTTAGAGGTAAAGTGAAAAGTAAAATGGTAGAAAGGGAAAGTACAATGATTTTATTAACGTGAGCTTCCCTTTGAAGCATTTTTAACTTTATTCGGACACATTATTTTATTAATAGTTAAGGCATGAGAATAATACAATAAAAAGAGATAATTATAAGGTCTATTAAAAAAAAGAATTAAGGTCTCCTTAAAGTCTAAGCTACTAGCTAGGTATAGGTCTTAGCTAAATATTGGGACAGGATAAATATGGGCCTTAAGATTTAGACAAGTGAGCAATGAAAACCCTTTGTGATTTTTAGTTCCTCAAAATATTAAAAACAAAACCATGTCGACTAAGAGAACTCAGCAATATAATATTGCAATAGATCATCATGCAATAGATTGAGACACAAAGAGGCACTGTTTAGCCCTGGATTGCTGCCTCATAGTATCTCTAATAAGATTATTATATCCCTACCAACCAATCTAGGGGGGAAGCTGTGACAGGAATATGTTTAATCATACAGAGAGGGGCAAAATGGTGACCCAAGATATTCTTGAGAGGTTGGTAATGGCAGCCAGGGAAAGCTAGCTAGAAGATAAGGGGAAATGAATAGAGAAACTGGTTAAAAAGAAGGATTGATCGTAGGGGTTGCGTGGTACTATAGAAAGGGACCCCATTGTACCATAGGGTCTTGCAGGGTGTCCCATTTCCTTTATGGGTCCATGCCTCTCCCTCTCTCTCTCTTTCAATGCTTTTAAGTGTAGTATGAGTCATTGGGAAATGATGTAACGAAGGGCAAGCGCTTGTTCATCAAGTATATGTAGCTAGCTTTTCATGAAATAATGTGCAATACTCCCTCTTAGCTCCCCCTTATCTTGGTAATTCTGATAGTACCCTCGTTTTCTCTCCTCTTTCAGAGCTCAAATTTCATTCTCTTCTGCAGAAAAAACCAGGCGTCGCTTCTCATTGATTCTTCCCTGCCTGTAACTGATCCACCCCATAGTGCCACATCCTATCTCTGTCTTTGCTCCATAACAACAATCTTCAGGAGTTTGTGCTCTCTTTTGTCTCAAAACACTGACCGTGCCTACTAACTTCTCCACCACTTCTCTACATGCTTATAGCTTTAAATATATCAATCATTCCCTCGTTTAGCACATAATTACCCTTCAAATAAAAAGAATAATCAACCCACTTTATTTTTTCTGAAAAAAAAAAATGAGTGACCATCATCAACAAAATTCAGAGACGGAAAGTAGCTCAACAAACTCCTTGTCACCAGCCTCACCCTCTTCACCTTCATCTAACTCTACCCAATCAAAGAAACCTCTAAAAGACCAAGAATTCTCTCCTTCTAAGAAAATAAAAAGGATAAGAGACTCCAACAAGCATCCAGTCTATCGTGGAGTTCGCATGAGGAACTGGGGCAAATGGGTGTCAGAAATTCGTGAGCCACGCAAAAAGTCTCGCATTTGGTTAGGTACTTTTCCTACACCAGAAATGGCAGCGCGTGCGCATGATGTCGCTGCTTTAAGTATCAAAGGAAACCCAGCTATTCTTAATTTCCCCGAACTCGCCAATTACTTACCTCGACCAGCTTCACTTGCTCCCCGTGATGTTCAAGCAGCCGCTGCTAAAGCTGCTCAAATGGACCAGTTTGACCAAAAATCTGAAACAACAACCACAACATCTCCATCGTCTTCTTCGACATCTTCTTTGACATCACTTGTTTCTTTGATGGAGTTGTCGTCTCAAGAGGAAGAGCTGTGTGAGATTGTTGAGTTGCCAAGTCTTGAAACGAGTTACGATGAGTTGAGCAATGATTTTGTTTACTTCGACTCGATTGATGAGTGGATGTATCCTCCGCCATGGATGCAAAGCATGGAAAATCACTGTTGTGGAGGCGGCGGGTGTGCTTGTGATGATTTTACATTGCCGAATGAGAGTACTGTTTTATGGGATTATTAGTGTTTTGTTTTTCCTTTCTTTTAATGAATGTGAGTATGTACATGTATCTGAGTGTGCTAGTTCTTTCTTAATTTCTCTCTGTTTCTTTCTCTTGTTTTTTTTTTTATATATATCTTATGAAGGTTTTTTTAGCCCTTCTTCGTTTTTCTTTGAAGGGTTAAAAGTTGTCTTTTTTTCCTTTTGGTGTCTGTGTTTTCTGCTCCTGTGGTTCTGTAACATTATGACCTCTTTGAATGAATCTAACTGTACAGTTTTTGGAAAGAGGGAAAAATGTGTGATAAATTCCTTTGGTTTTAGTTTGCTGAAAACACATTATAGACTTGGTAGCTTGTGTGTGTAGATTTTTTTATCCTTTTTAGCAAAGAAAGAATCTAGAATGGTGGCCATCATTTCTGGATCTTCTAGGGGAGTCTTTTTTTTTTTCACAGCACAAAAATGTTTTCTTTTTAGTAAAATAATACATTGCACAGTTTAAAGAGTTATCTATTATTTACAAGTTGCAAGCATAATTTGCTATTATCTCAAATTATAAAATAAACTCATATAATTTACAATTAAAAAAATGAAACATATGGAACAAAAAAGTCGTTTAAAGGTGTTAAACTTCACTTGTCTTTAAATGACTTGTGTGATTCACAAATATAACAATGATAATCTTCTTTGTTATTATTAGATTGATCTCATTAAAATTTTTTTAACGGTACTAATAATATAGTAATTAGAGTTTTAATATATTTTATATTATTTTTTTTTGTTTTCCTTGTTTATTTCTCTCTCATATCTCCTCATATTGTAAGATTGTGTTTTATTTTATAATGTGAAGGATCACATAAGACACTTCTAACTTTTTAAACTATTTTATTTTTTAATATTTCATGAGCAATATTATTTTATTAAAAAAGTATTTTTCCCATGCTAGTGTGCTTGATATTGTTTGTTTCCTTTTGGTGGCATGAGGAAAATCACTGAACATCTCTTCCATCTAGACCGAGAAGGCATCTTTAATTGTGAAAGAAATTTAAGAGAACCATTCATCTAGTAATTAAAAAAACAATCATATCTCTTTCTATCTATTGTTTGTTGAAAACTCACAGATATTAAAATTTCTGAGTTAATGTAAGATGATGCATCCGGATTTTTTCTTTATCCTGCATGCTGCAGTGTTTGGTTGAGAAGGCCTGCTTGAAAGTATGGTTACGGTTGCTTTTCAAAATTATTTTTCGTATCGAATTACATCAAAATGATGTTTTTTTTATTTTTTAAAAATAATTTTTGAGATCAGCATATCAAAACGATCCAGAATATAAAAATATACAAAAAAAACTAAATTTTAAAAAAAATTGAATTTTTTGGAAAACCGCCTTCCCAAACGGCCTATCATCGATCTTCCCTTCAACTCTTTTTTCATTTGTTTTTGTGCACGAAAAATCAAAAACATACAACTTTTTTTCTCGTGGTCTCATAGAAAGCTAAGGTCATTAGCATTTCAAACAAAATTCCTAAGGACACCTAACCATCTAGTAGGTGTAGGTGGTCTAATGATAAAAACTTGAAATAAAACTTTCTTTGTGATTTCAGGTTCAAGTCCTGTAGTTGTTAATATTGGTGGTTACTACAGGCTTACTTGGTCGTTAACTTCAGGATCAGTGAGGATTAGTTATGCAAGCTGGCCCGGACATCCCAAGTAAATAATATATATATATATATATATATATATATGCGCCAGGGGTCCATATTTTGATTTCGTGGTTGACCTCTTATAAACATGCTTAGTTTCTTATTGTGTGGGATGGCATTATCATGATCCCCACATACCTAGTGCAATTGGCCAGTTCAGACCCCCACCCAATCCCACTCCTACTACAAGAGATCACCATTATTTGCATGGTGTTTTGACATGGCAAGAAACTGTTCGATTCTGATGCTACAGGAAGCCAAATTTGTCAGTAACAGTGGTCACTCACAATAATTAGAAAGAATGGTCTCTTTTCATGTCTTTTTGAAGCTCATTTTCATCATGGCTTGTGTATTCTTGCTTTTGAAAGAATTGTGTTACAAAAGTGCAGCTCTTTTCACGTTGTCTGATTGCTAAAATGACGCAGCTAGCAGATTGATGTTAAAAAAAATTGAACTCAGCATGTTGGGGAGAAAAGTAATGCTAAATCAATTGCCATTATCTCTTAACCTTGCGCAATTTTTACAGTGTCCCTGGCCTAGTTGCAAATGCTGGCATCTTTCAATGATTGTTCCACAAGTTTTTGTGCCTGAGAATTCTGAAAATTTCAAATAATTTTGACAAAGCTGATTGAAGATGGTCATACTCGGTATTTTACTAACCGGATGATGGGGTATGGTGATCAGAATCACTTCCGATGAAGCACGATCCGATATGATGGTTTAATTAAGTAGCTGTAATGGTTTCATTAAGTAGCTGTCCAATGACCCCACATCGGCCGTGTACAAAAATATGTGGAGGAGCGATGGACAAGACTCCCTCTTGTTGTACGCGTTTGATTTAGATCTACGAGTATATATTATTATTTTCTTGTTAAAATATATATACCAGCAATTGCTTAGCTATAAAACGAGTCAATGATTTGGAGGGTGACACGAGAGGTTGATCTAGTGATTTGCCCGATTTAGAATGAGTTTTATATAAAACAATATTTTTTTTATTAAAACAATGTCATTTAGGGTTTTTTATATACATAATTAAAAAAGCAATAGGGAAATTTTAGTCTTAGAAAAATACTTATCCTCGGTCCAAAGCTTGATACAATATGTTAATCCGGTGATTAATGCTATAACTGTCGACACAGCGGTTGATGATTGCTGCCCTTTCTTGCGCATGACATTTTTGGTGAGAAAAGGTTCTCCGATTATGACTTGAAATATTTCTATTTCAGGAACGATTCTCTATAATATATTGTATGTGCGGGAGATCCGACTTTGCTATCCTCTTTAGCTTTCTGTAAAAGAAATAAAAGACTTCGAATTTACTCAGGGCGACTGAGAGTGTTTGCGCTGCAGAAGGGCACAGATATCAGTTGAATAGTTGAATTATATGTTAATTATCAGTAAATCCATCGTGTTGGCTAGCTATTTCTGCGTCACTCTGTGAGATCCTGGCTTCTCTGATTCGTACACACTTTAAAATATTGTGTGTCCTCATTGTTGTTTTTTCTTTTCTTTTCCCTTGTGCATGCATTATCATGAGACATAAACAGTGGAACCATTTCATTTTCATGGAAAACAAGCATTAATCTACAAAAGAAACTCATAAAAAGTAGGCTTTTACTTTTTCTTCATCACCGCCCCCACATTGTTATTCCTGCTCCCTATTGACCCCTACCTCTGGACCTGAGCCTTTGAATTTTGTGGTGCAGAGTGGCCAGGGTAATTTATTGGATCAGTAGCAGGAAATTCCAATTTAATAATTGGGAAGAGGGAGGAGGAAAAAGGAACAAGAAAGAGGGTAATTCTTTTGTATAATCATTAATAGGATTTGAATTGGATCAATGATGCAATTATACCTATTTAATACTTGTACCTCAGACAAGGATGGTGTCTTAACCCCAGGTTTACCTATGGCCAGTACTCAGAAGTTCTGTAAGAACATGAAAATAATGGCAGGGTTCGCTCAAAGATAGACCTCTCGACTATTTGTTTCCGTCTCAGGACTATCTGAAGTCCACCCAGGCTAGACCTAATACTATTTACCAGACTACTAACAAAGTTTTGGTTTCCCCCCTGCCCTTTTTTTCTGACTTTTTATTTCTTTTAATTCTATCTTCCAATTTTTTACTTTTTCGATTGAATGTTTTTTTTTTACTTTTTTTTTAATTTAAATTTCATTCTTAAATATTTTTTTTTTGTTGATTTTGAATTAATCATCATAATTTGCTTCGATTTATTTTTTATTAGGTTATTGTTTTAATTTATTTTTTATTAAGTTATCGATGTCTCAAACAAATATTACAGTATTTGATTGATATTAAATTTTGAAAGTATTTATTTTTATTATCATATCGTTATATAAAAAATAATTCTAAAAAACATTTTAAACCCATTGGAGTTTAGGGGTTAGACAAGTTAAGTCAAAAAGTCCGAGCTGATCTAATATATTGTTATTTAAATAATAAAAAAGAAAAGAAAAAATTAGCTTGAAAAACATTTTAAAAGTCAAACCATGTTTTTATAGGTTGTTCGAGTTATTTTTGGACCCATCAAGTTGACTGGGTCATGTCGAGGCAACTCTCATACAAGTTAATTTTAAACATGGGCTAGGCAAGAGTTGGATGGGAGGTTTCAAAGTTGACCCGTTGCATCGAGTTTTATAACAATTCCAAATAGTTTCCTTTTGTTTTAATCCCCTCTTCTATTTTTTTTATTGAATATTTTTTCATTTTTTTTTATCGATCTCATCCTTCAACATTTGATTGATTTTGAATTGATCTTCATAATTTATTTTAATTTGCTTTATATGAAGTTATTGTAATCTCTAATAAACATCACAGTATTTGGTTGGTGCTCAATTTTGCGAGCATTTATTTATGTTATCATATCATTAAGTAAAAAATATATATTTAAAAAAAAAACAAAGTTATTAAACTCAATGAAGTTCATGATCTAGGTCGACAGTTTGAGAGTTTAAGCCGAAAAGCCTGCGTCGATCTAATATGTTGTATTATCAATATAAAATAGTTATCAATTTATTTATTTTATAGCTAAACCATGGTTTTTTACTGGTTGTTTGGGTTATTTTTGGATCCGTCAAGTCAACTAGGTCGTGTTGGGGCAACTCATACGCTGATTAATTTGAAATTTAGGCTAGGCAAGAAGTCAGGTCAAAATAATTCAAGGTGAACCCACTAAGTCGAGTTAAATAACAATGTCAAATAATTCTTTGTGGTCTTGACATCTTTTTTTACATTATTGTTTTTTATCTTACACGCAATTGGTTTTATTTTAATTAGATGATAAAAATAGGCAACAACAACATATGGATCAAATAAAAAAAAAAGTGACCACAATAACATGAGGAAAAAATAACTTTTTGAAAGGGGACAAACGATGTAACTCAATTCACACACATTAAATACAGCAAGACAAAATGGGTTAAAAAAAGAACCTAAAAAATTATCCTTAATCAACCCAAGTTAGCATGACAATCTTATAACACCAGTAATCATGGTCGAGCCAACCCAAAATATATTGTCAAACATGTGACCCAAATCATGAAATCGGAATAACCTGATAGAAAATTATAAAGCCCATTTAAAAAGAAATTATAAATCCATGTAACTTTTGAAACCCGTGACTTGAGTCATTACACTAGAAGCACCTTATCTTGAAAAATCATGAAGGTCAATTCTCAATCAATCAAATATTGAAGGATAAAGTTGAAAAAAGAATTTCAAGTATACAAAAAAATTCAAAACAATTCCAATACAAATAAATTTTATATTTGATCGAAGAGTGAAATTGAAAAAAATATTAATTTAGCAAAAGGACAAAAAAAATTAAGCATGAGGATCAAAATTGACATAAAAAATAACAAACAATTTTGATTGAAGGGTGGAGTTGAAAAAAAATAACTTTAACAAAAGAAAAATATAAAAATAATGACAAAATTGGTCAAAGTAATATATCATAAATTTATATTGAAGAATGAAATTGAAAACAAATAAAATTTTTACAAAAGGACCAAGAAAAAAATAGATCTTAAAACAATGAGGATCAAATTGAAAAAAATCATAATATAAATTTAGATTGAATGATGAAATTGAAAATGAATAATTTTTTTCTACAAACACCAAGGAGAAAAATTAAAAATCAAAAGAATAAGATCTAAAGTTTAAATACTAACAACAAAGAGGGCCAAGTTATAATTTTCAGGAGAGTATTGACACCGTTGCACCAATAGGAAGAGGATGCGGTAGCATTTTCAGTGACATGATAGAAGAGTATTTTTTACCTTTAGAAGATGTTACACACGCCCTCCAAAGTGCATGAGTGCCTTCCATGCGGCAACGAGGGTGCAACACACGCCTATTCCTTTTTGTTTTTGTTTTTTTAATATATATTTAGCCAAATATCAAATTGACCCTGAGTTGTCATTGTAATAACAAAAACATCGTTGTAAAAAGACAAAAAAGCCCCTAGACATCAATTTTAATATTTTTATTTTAGCCCATTTTGATCATTTCATTATGCTTTTTTAATATTTATTTATTTTATCAAATACTAAATCTCACCTCATCTATCATGGTAATAATAAAAAAATATTGTGACATTACCAAATTGTCCTTTGATATCTCTTTAAAAACTTTTGCTTTTAAGAAAATTTTGGTAATTTTACTATATTTTTAAAACACAAAGATTTTTTTGATTTTCATCAATTTAATAATGACTAATGTTCCTTATGAAAATATTTTGATGTCTCTAATAGCTAATTTTACGATTTTTGATGCAAAGGTTAAAATCATTATTACATTGTTCCAGTAAACAATATCTCTGATCTAGGTGAAAAATATTTTTCCAAGATATTTTAGCTTTGGTTAATATATTATCAATTTTTATGATTAAAAAAATCAATCATTTAAACTTAACCACACTACAATTTTTCAGTAATAGAAGTAATGCAATATTATAATTGTTGATATAATCATATTTTACGCCAGGGTTATTTGAAGTAAAATGTGAGCAGCATAATTATTTTATCTAAATTTTAAATAAGACAAGACATCATTATTTTTGGATTGAAAAATATACTATTGATTTTTTCATAAATAGTAAATTAAAATAAAGGTGTAGCACTAATGAGGTTTGAAAGAGAAAAATGAAATTTTGATCGATCTTTTCAAAAGCATTATAATCATTTTTTAAGATGATTTAATTTTTAGACATGCAAATTCATTTATAATTCTAGAGAATATATATATATATATATATATATATATATATATATATATATATATATATTTGTGCTCCATTGGTCTTTTTACCCTTTACATGCAATACATATACTGGATTTACTCATAAAAAAACATTTTAAAAAATAAAATGTAATTTTATCAACTTGCATAAGTGGAATACTACTATCAATCCTAGCAATTTCCTGGTATGCGCAAACTATTTGTTTTTTTTTTTTTTGTTCATATCTCATCCTTTACAGCTTGAGAAACCCCACCATTGTCTACTGGGGTCTTGTTCATTTCGCCAAAGACAATGTCTTCCCCTTCGACTCCAAATAATTGATCAGAAAGCTCAAGGAAAAACTTTCTATGGCGATTCTTTCATGGCCTCCCATATATGATTCCTAACATCTTCTTGATCCCACCAAAATCTGGCTGTGCACTTCCCATCTCTTTGTAAAACGCGTTTTTTATGCCCATAGAAGAGATCTATTTGTACGAGAAACCAAATCTCAGACACCTATACCTAACCAATTGAGACCTCTTTCAAAGCAATTGAAGGCCCCATCTCGAGTCTTCTCTCAGCCTCTTTTTTTATTATTTTCCCTTTTTTTCGATAAATAATTTACGAACCACATAAATTTATTAAATGCACCGTGGATTTACCGAAATATTGTTTGATTTATTTTAATGTAAACAAAAGGGAGCATCCTAGACTATCCCCACTCCTGAATAAACATAAACTATTAAGTGAAAATTAATTAATAGTTTTATATTATTTTTAATATACTCTCTTAACTAAAAAATTTTTAAACTTGAAACTTAGGTAAATTAATCTATATCTTGTACTTAAATCTATTAGTTTAATTATAAAAAATAAAAATGGTGAGATACAAACATTTCTACCTCACCATTTAATCATTAAAACTATAATACTAATATCAAAAATTTAAATTGTTAAATAAAATTTAGCAAATAATTTTATATGGGCATAAACACTAGTTAGTAAAACTCACGGATGCACAACCATTGTAAGTGGATAATTCATTCAAATTTTAATGTTTCTATTTTTATCACAATTATTGGCATGCATTATTAGAATGAGACTCATTGATGAATATTAGATCTAAAATAAAACATTTTGATGTTTGAAAACCAATTATTAATATCCAATGTAATATCTTGTTATAAGTCTATTTACCCCAACATTACGAATGAATAACAAAACTTTCATTATTCACATTTTAAGAGACGGTAAAAAAGAAAAGGAATGTTTGAAAAAGGTATTGAATATTGGTCTATAAGGACCTTTTGATATGGGCCAAAACCCTAATGGGTCTTACAAATCAGTATCAAGATCCAAAATAAATGCTTGCGTGATAATTTTGGATTTTTATAAA
>Ga0325414_1008688_pt1 | contig 10752 bp, 6 predicted proteins | sample PopdelMetagenome_8_FD_206183 | JGI IMG/M metagenome (GOLD analysis project Ga0325414, IMG submission 206183) | Populus deltoides microbial communities from Bellville, Georgia, United States - Leaf-PdKOR-R3 | ecosystem: Host-associated > Plants > Phyllosphere > Phylloplane/Leaf | place: USA...
GTGCATACTCTGATGTTGATCATGGCAATGATCCCACAGATCGCAAATCAGTTACTGGTTTCTGTATCTTTCTAGGTGATTCACTTATTTCTTAGAAGATCAAGAAATAATTTATTGTTTCTCAATCCTCAACCGAAGCAGAATATCGTGCTATGACATCTACTACTAAAAACATTATTTGGTTACATTGGTTACTTACGGATATGGGAGTTTCATTCTCTCATCCTACTTCTATATATTGTGATAACAAGAGTTCTATTCAGATTGCTCACAACTCAGTTTTTCATGAACGAACTAAGCACATTGAGATTGATTGTCATCTTACTCGTCATCATCTCAAGCATGCCACCATTACTTTGCCTTTTGTTTCTTCTTACCAAGTCGCATTTCTTGTTTTTGTTTTTTAGATGGCAAACTCTCGATGCTTGTAGTTGCTGCAATGTAAGTTTGAGAGGAGATGTTAAATAATACATTTATCTTGTTTTATTTATTAAATGTATAATAATATTTTTAGCTTAACATATATATAAACTACTTGTATTCAGGTTAAAGAATATACTTTTCACAAATCAATTAAGGAGAATTTCAATCTCCTTCTCTTTCATGTTCGTATTTATTTTGTGTTAATTGAATTGTTTCAACAATAACATCTTTATCTTAACTTCCGATTCAATCATTGGTTGAATTTCACATATTTATTATAATTTATTTATATATATAGTTCTTAATTTAATTTTTTAAAACACATATAAACTTTTAAAATTTATAATTAAATCTTTTTACGGTAAAAACAACATTAACAATAGTGGACTTTTTTTTGGCATTGAAAAAAAAGAAAAACAAAAGCTCCATTCCACCGCGTAGCGCAGAAAATGAAACCAGTGAAATAATATTGTATTTTTATTGTAATTGCAAAAGAGTGAATTTTAACTTTTTCAATATAATTATCTGAATATATTAAAATAAAATCCATTACATATATTCAGATTTGAAGGTAATATAAAATAATTTGGATAAAGGAAGAAAATGATGTGGTGGGAGGACACGTTCGTATTAACAAGTTGATGAAAGCACGAAAGTGCTAGAAGCTCGTTTTCAATACATGTAAAGAAAGACTCAAAGCAAAGTCAATGAAAGAAGGCAAACCATATTAGGTACTACAGAAACCCGATGCTAGGGAACCTCAGTTGGACGGACGGCTTATAAGTTCCAAGTCTACGACTTCAATCGGCTTCCAGATCGAATTTTTCGTAGTATTGTCCGGGTAAATCTGTTTGTTTGACTTGCACAATTGCTCACTATGAAAAAGCCTCACCTCCTCAACTGAGCGTGCGTGTTTCTTAACTTATCGTTTTCATTGACTCGTTCTGATTAACTGACAGCTTTCGATTCAAGTCAAGGTCACAGCTTCCATACCCAAGTGAGAATGAAGGTGAGTTTTCCCTCTAGTATCTGTTTCTTGGAAAAACTTGGCCATTACCACGCTTTCGTTTGACTAATTTCTTGGTTCTTGTATATAAAAAAAACATCGATCTCATCTTGTGATTTTTTGGGACTCGTCGGCTCAGAGTGTCAATTTATGCTGTGGAATTTATATCTAATATGGTTCTGCTATATATTTTCTGTAAATATTTTAGAGAAACTCTGTGATGTGGTCTAGGCACACGTTAATAATCAAGGGAAAAGTTTCAAAATTAATTTATAAGTTTCTTTACACCCCAAACTCAAAGGGAGCTTCAGAACACATACCTAAGGAGAAAGACTAGACTAACTCTTATTTTAATACCACCCCTGTATATGTATGGCCAAGGAAATCAAGCATCTTGTCGAGCTTTCTTGATTTCTTAGCTTATGTAACTTTGTAGCTGCGTATAATTTCTTTGAAGGATGTGTGCTTGGACTTTTCACATTGCTTTCGGAAAACTAGGTCCTTGTCTGCAGTTGAAGTGTGATTTTTTTCGTGGAAAATCAGGATGTTTCCTGTTTGTAACCTTTACTTTCCTTTGCAGAAGGTGTTTCGCAAATTGGACGAGCACGATGAGGAGGGAAAGCAGAAGGCTGTGAAACGGGTTTCGAGCTTTTCAGGTGATCAGAAAATTGTAGACATTTAGGAGGTTTTAGGAAGATCAAAAGGCCGTGAAACTAATCTATGTCCATGTTGCTTGATGATGGCAAATAAGATATGTAATTCTCAATAAGATCATAGCTATATGACCCAAACCCAGCCTACCTGGCTGTGACACGACCTAAGGATCAGGTTATGGTTTGAGTGAGTTAACCACGTCAATGCAAGACAGAATCATTTTAATATTTTTTTAAAAAGTCGAACCGTATCTCACGCCCAATATTGCACATGCAGGTACCGACTCCATTACCATGGACATGACGGTAAATGGTGATGCTGATCCTGTTGGTGCTGTAAATGAATTAAGGAAAGATTTGAACGTGGATATTTTGACTATCGTGCCAGAAAAAGAGGAGGAGAAAGAGAATGGCAAGAAAGAAGAGCCTGCTTACACAGATGATGAAAGACAGAAAGCAGAGCTTGATGAACAAAAAAAGAAAGCTGAGATTAAGAAGCTACTTTACAAAAGCGAAGATGATTCTATATATCGTCATATGGCAAGTACCTCTGAGGAGAGGCCAAATTCTTGTGTCATATGTTGATTGTCGGGATGTGATTTTCAGGTAAAATACAACTTTGAAGCTCATTAATTTACTGATGACAAACCAATAAAAGGTTCTCTTGTTTTGTATGCTTCGTGTGGTCCGAAGAACATGATGAATATTCCACAAACAAAATAAATGATTCATTTCATAATTGTTTACATAAAAATTCAAGTATAAAAAGCTTTCACAGCTTTAGCTAGCTAAGATCGTTTACTTTGTTCTTTTAATTATTTTTAGATTCATGTTCCATTCCTGATAACTCTCTTGAAACCCTATCCCATTTCCTTATCATCAGCACAAAATAAATATATTGATGATATATTAGTTAAACAAGTTGTTTTTACTGGGAAGAATGACCTGATTCAAACTATACTTAGATTATTAGAGATACATTGCAACATTCAAACTATACTTAGATATATTGCAACAGATTGATCTTGATCTCTAAACGTACAATCAAAGTTATCTAAAGCTATATTCGATGGGACTGAGTTTTTTCAACCTCAAAAGAGATGATAGAGGAGAGTTCAACTGGCCACTCTTTATTTAGAGAATTGATAATATTGGGCTTGATTTGAGTTAATTGTCTTTTTATATAAATATTTTATCTAGTTGTAATTTGGATTTTATATATTATTTAATAGTTTTTGGGTTGAAATAAAAAATTATTGGGTTTTTTATTCCTCCTCTTTTTTTCTTGCACCTACCTTTCTTCTTTCTTCTTCTTAAGCTTTTTTCTCTTCATCTTCCTCTCTTTTCTGCCCTTTTGTTTTTTAATCTTCTTATTCCACGTCATCTTCCATTTTTAAGCCTATAAGGTAGCTTTGAATTCCTTATTATTCACTCCTTATAGAACTCTTTTTTTACTCTACTCAAATGACATATTATGGAATAGCTATATTCAAATAAAAATAAAGTAGAGGTTCAAATCTGCTCAAATTAAGATTGTATATTTCTAAATCAGCTATTTTATATATAGTAAGATGTCAATGAAATATTGAATCAAAAGTTAAGTTGTATTAAAATAACATGTTATGTTTATCGTTTTATATAATTCACGAGTACATATTTTTTATGCTTTGTGAAAGAGTCTAAACCAAAAACATAGTGATACCCCAACCAAACGTGGGTCTGGCAAGCTGTTAAACCTAATATACTTGGGTTCAACATAACTTGAACTCAGTATATAGCTGAGTCCAAGACAACATAGGTTTGACAAGTTGTTGAACCTAATATACTTGGGCTCAGCCATATGTTGAGCTTAAGTTAACATGGGCTCACAAGTTGTTAGACCCAATATACTTAGGTTTAGCCATGTGCTAAGCTTGAGGGGACGTGAGTCTAGCAAGTTGTTAGAACCAATATACTTGGGTTCAGTCATGTACTAAACATGAGGTAACATGAGTTGCACCGCCCCACACTTTCATATGAGTTTGTAGTTACTTTCCTACAATTTTGTACGGAAAAATATGGGTATTTTTTTTTATTCAGTTCTCATATAAAAGCCTATCAAAATTTCAGCAGAGTCTCCCCTATACCGGAAGGTCCTATGTTATCGACATATACCTTATTTACACTTCTAATATCTCACATCTCATAACTCAATCACGACCCAATCATCCTGGGTCTCAATCCTACAACCATCATCATCATCATCATCATCATCATCATCATCATCATCATAATCACAACATATATAACATGTATTGAACAACAAATATTATTATAGGAGAATAAATGAGATAAAAGCACATACATGAAACATGATTATATGAATTTTAGAATTAAGTTCATTTATTCAAGTTTAAACATCAATTATACAAATTAAGTTATATAAATGTTTTAATATTTCAAATACAAGGATATACTCCCTAGAACTAGATAACAAAATAAACAAAAGCTAAGATCTACTCCTATCGTGCATGCGATGATCCTGAAACAAAATACATATTATTGAAACATGAATATCATAATAAGTATAGTACTACAAATATCCAACAATTTAAAAAGGTAAACATATATTCATATTCTATTCATTTCTCCCTTTTTGTTTTCATTTAAACTCTTTCTCATTTAACTACTAAAATCGTTTCATCTTCCATTTCAACTTTCATTCAAGATTCCACAAGATCAACCACAACTATTTCCGTCTGACACATTGCCGATACCAATTTCATCGGTAACATCATCACCTCGTAGGCGTTGATGCATAGTGATTCCCTTACTCGGGATCCTAACATACACCAAATGTATGCTAGTCGATGCATGATGATCCTTTCACCCGGGATCCTAACATACACTAAATGTATGTTGGCCCATGCCCCATAGGCATCGATGCATGGTGATCCCCTAACCGGGATCCTAATATACACTAAATGTATGCTAGTTCATGCCCCATAGGCATCGATGCATGGTGATCTCTTTACCCGGGATCCTAACATACACTAAATGTATGCTAGTCCATGCCAATTCCACCCATTAATATCATCATTATTTGTTCGACCTTAGTTATCATTACAAATTTTCATTCGAACATGGCTCATTTATTTTGGAAGCTAAGATGTAATATCACACATTTCCTAAAGGGAAATGACCCGATTTTCACTCTTAACGCGTCTAAATAATCGCTTTAGCGACTTTTCGAATCTGCCAGCAGAGGTCATATTCCGACCTCTTAGATTTTTTACTATATTTGGAGTTCTAGGACTCCGTTTCAAATGAGGTTGGTCTCGTGGAAAGCTAAGACATGGGGCTACAAGTCCCCTAAAGGGAGGAGAACCCAGTTCTACCCCTAAGACATTCAAAATTATTCGTCAACAAATTAGACTTACTGCCCTATATGGTCTGTCATGACTCAGTCTCGGTTGGTGACCCATTACTGGAGTTCTATAGCTCCACATTGAGTAAGACCAATTTTCTTAGTTTGTCAACATTTAAAACTACAATTACTATGAAGGAACCTAATCTTAATTCCCTCATCCTCCTACTCGAAATCTCTTTAAAAGTCAAGAGATGATTCTGTCCATATTCATCAACCTTTCCATTTACACACAACATCCACAATTTGACTTTCCATCTTTTATCTCAACCCCTAGCCATATCACATACCATATAAGAGTGTCAAAAATATCTTTTTAAGAGCCAATTTATCCTATTTATTTCAATCTTCCCTTTTAACGTCAAAATAGAACATTTTTATTGATTTTACTAACTTTCCGAACAATATTCTTCTTCTAAACACAATCCTTGCCATTTCAACATCCATTTTTCCATATTTCAACAAAACTAAACACATATCATCTAGCTAAATATATCAAATTAAACATCCTCCCCCTTTGATGCATAATTGGCCAAAAGCATGGCCTTAAAGAACTAAGAGTTCCCTCATTCCTTTCATGCAAATTTCGTTCAATTCACACACACATTCACATTAAAACAACCTATTATAATAAATTCAATAAGGAAAATCATAATTTCCCCCTTTTCCTCTTTACTCTTCATATGGCCGGCTAGCTTTTCTTGCCCCACTCATATGGCCGACTTTTATATCAATTTGAGTTATTCTTGGAAATTAGAATAACAAGCATAATAACCTTATACATTTTTTTCTCAGCAACACTCATGACACCAGCCGTCATGTTTAATCCTGTGTTCACTCTCAAATTTCTCATCCTTTACTATCATAAATCAACATACAACATAAATAAATAAAATTTCAGAATGTATAAAACTCTTCAAAATATAAAGAGATGAAGTAATAAACACCTACTTGTTCCTTTTAATGGTCATGTTCTACTAGCTTGAGGTCTCGCAGTCGATGTCTCTCCTGCTTCACACAATACCATCATTTAATATCATTCATTCCCTTTTTTAATGTTTTCTTATCAACAAGCAAGCATCATTATATGATTTCATGCAAGATTTCTATATCTAAATTAGATCATTAGTTCATGTTCACATAGCCACCCGTTAACCCGAACCGTGCAAACTTTTCCAAGCTAATTTCTTAACCCAAACTTACCTCATCGTAATCACTTTATATGAGACTCTAATTTCCCATTATTTTTTTTGTTCTTGGGGTTGTCCAAATTAGCCTCTTAACACCCATTAGTAGGGCTAGTACAATAGCCTTATTTTAGTTTCTTGGAGACACTTTTGATCTCTAACAACTCTACACTAAAGGCTGTCACTCTAGCTCCTATTTTTTTTAAAAAAAAGGTATTTACCCCCCTTAAACATACATTTTCAAGGCTGTCACAACATCCCCAAAGTCTCCTAAAAATTAAGTCTCTCTAATGCTCCATTTCCTTTTAATTTTAGGGTTGTTTCAGTTCACACAAAACCAATTTTGACAATAGTTTCAATCAATCATAAATACCAAACGAATTATATTCGAAACAATCCATACGGTCACGTTGTAATGCATTATTATAAGTATACAATTTCCAAATATCAACGTCATTCAATGGTGAAATTTCCATAAATATGGGTTTAACCGAACTGACCTCAAACTTTCAGATCTATTGTGCAAGAAGCATAACTGCTGTACCAAGTGTTTGTTTCTGATCTCCACCATTCAGAATCTAGAAAGCCTCTAAAAGAACAATATATCCAAATTATAGCCTGATCCAACGATGGCTGGAAGAGAACAGAATCGGTGACGGAGATTGTCCAGAAGTGTATTTTCCTAGAGATATGTCTTCCGCGATATATCTCAAATGGGGACTGATATAGAAGATCCCGTCGGTGAAAATGTACATCACATGGACGAGAACAACATATCCAAATATCGTTCTGATCCAACGGTGGAAGGTGGAGTTATAACTGTTGGATTGTTTGCCATATGTCTTCTATTTAGCCTCTTTCTAAACTCTCTCTTACTCTTGCAAGTCACTCCAAGAGAGAAAATATAATTGTATTTGTAGTGCTATCTTCTTATTAATTGCACATTTATCCCTACCCTTTTTTATCATTTGTACATAAAATCCTAACCTTCTGTTATTTGAATATTGAGCCCCTCTTGGTCTTACGTATTCATTTTGTCCCCACAAATGTTTTTCTTTTTAACAATTTAGTACTATATTCACTTTTCATTTCATTAATTTCACCATTTTTATCTTGATTTAGGTTTCTTTAATTTAATTTAACCCATTTTACTATTGGTTAAATTTCTCATATTTTAATAACCCAGAAAAATTATAACCAGGAGTTTACATTCCTCCCTCCTTATAAAATTTCATCCTTGAAATTTAAGATTCATACCTATCTGTGAAACAATTTTTGAATTCTTTTTCATCATTTCGGACTCTCGTATCCAAGTTTCTTTTGCAATTTGAGAACTCTTCCAAAATTTTTGGCTACATGTCAAGCCTAAGTGGTCTAGAGATTGTTAAAGATCCATATTAGAACCATAAAGTTGTCTTAAGATTATTAACATGAACTATTCATGTCATAAAAGGTCTCTCAGGAGCTTACCACATTTCCATTTCATTAATGATTTATAAATGATATTTGTCTCTTATTAATGAAATGTAAGAGATTTTTATCTCTCATTAATGCTTTAAGGAGAAAATGACTCTTAAGTCCCTCAACTCCTTCAAAACGGCAAGCATTCATATCTTAACCACCAAGGTAAAGGGTTCACATTCTCTCCAGGCATTTATATCTTAACTCTTAAAGCATTTATCATACCAAAATAGGAATAAGCACTCTTGTTCTTGAAATTTAAATCTCTTTTTTTAATTACAATCCACTATTTAAAAGTCACTAACTTTATGATTGGAGAGTCCCTAAACCCCACAAAAAAGACTATTTTGCAAGTGTCAAAACTTCTACCATCAATCATACACTTCATAGGCTATAGAGAAGGAAATATTGATATAAACACGTGATTAACCATTATCCAAATACTAAATAACCTCATTCATGAGCTTATAGGATTTTGGAACATCATCAATAATAATATCCATTATATATTCAAATTTGATGATAAAATAATACGATTTGGATCAAGGAAAAATATTATTTGGCCTAGGTGGTTGGAGGACACAAATACACATTCATATAAACAACTCAATGAAATAAAAAAGGAAAAGCATGAACCATCAAAGTGCTAAAAGTCTAAGAATTCTGAACCTAACCATATTCTTGTATTTTACATTCAATGCATGTAGAAAAGGACTCTAGTCAAGTCAATGAAGTACAACATGAAAGAAGGCAAATTATATTAGGTATTAGGAGAACCTATGGACTATGGATGGATGTTAAGGAAGCTTAGTTGGACGACTTATAATGTAAACCCCGTGTTAAATAGCTTATTTTTCAACAAAAAAATAATAAGTTAGGAGAAAAGTTTTTTATGACTAGGAGTGAAAATCCCCAGTAAATTTGTACGCAAAAAATACCAATGGTCAGAGATTTGATAGAAATAATATGAGGGACATTTAATGAGTGGCAATGTTGTAAATTATAAACCCTATGTTTAATAATGTAAATTTTAACAAGAAAAACAAAACAAATACCTATAGTCTAGGGTCTAACAAAAAAATATGTTTTAGTAACATGAGGACAAGAGTAAAATAGTAAATTAATAAAAAAAATTGCACTATAAAAATCAATCAGTTACAAAAAAAAAAGGGACAGGAAGACTGAAATTGCTTTGCTTGTTTATTGTTCTTTCAAAAAGAGATTGTAAGAGTAAAGTTAGAGGGTGTGATTATTAAGCAAAATCAAATAAAAAAGCTCGTAAGACTAGTGTGAAACAAGAAATTGTAAATAATTAGAGAGGGAAAGTTGGAAAGTGGGGTAGTTATTGAGTGAGTGTTAACATTGGAGGAATAAGGGTGAACTTCATCACCAAAAACTCATTTATTTGAGTGAATTACAAGTGGTAAGAGGTGTATTTTCAATTGATTTCATACTTTTCTTCAAAATTAAAGATAGAATGAAGAGCCTTAATTTAAGGATTTCCAGGGTTAGTTGATTATGAGAATGTTGGTTTGAGTAATTTTTAGTGATTATGTGTAGAAATAACATGATTTGAAAGTGAATTGAAGAAATTAAGGCCAACTATAACAGGGTTAAATTTTTCAAGAGAACGCTGTCGAAAACAGTGTTGGAACGATATAATAAGACAATATCAAAATCGATAGCATTGATGAGATCTGCAGGTCGACATAATTGACAACAAGGGCTGACGATAAGTCTGGATGATGGATAGACCAAGACTTGATGAAAACACTACTGAAAAGAATGGATACATGCATCGACAGTGGTAGTATGCTGATGCAACCATATTATTCAATAGTTTCACCCACATTTAACAAGTGTTTTGCCTATGTTTTATATATAAAATGCCTTGATATTCTTTGTTTTATGTTTTGAAGGCACTTTTGGATGAAAGATGCAAAAAGGAGTAAGTTGGAGATAATTGACAGATTTGACTTTCAGTCGATGTTTTGTGCAGAGCGTGAGCTCTGGAGGTTGAAATGAAGTGATTCCAGTGGAATTAAAAAGCTAACATCCATACCTTTCTGGACATCTAAGGCAACAAAATAAAATAAGAAAGAGCATGGAAATCGCAGCCTTCAAAGTCAAATCTCGCAATCTGCCAGTGTTGACCTTCGGCTATTCCAACTTGAATATCTGGAGCTACAGAAGTCCAATTGATGCAAACTCAATTTGTTTGGATTCATGACTCAAAGTTATATAAACGCTCCAAATTTCAGCCAAAAACGATGTCATATGAGGGAGATATGATTTTTCAAAGATTACATCTGAATTCTGCCAGCAAACAGGTTTCGTGAAGAAACGAGTCCAAATTACGTTCCGAAGCATCTAAACCGATATCCAAGTTTTTATTTCAGCAATTTAGCTCCTCTAAGTCAAATCTTGAAGATTTCATGGAAGGCTATTTCTTCTTTTTTTAGGAAAATAGTTATTGAAGTACTTAAATATAAACAGTCTACTTAATGGAGGACTATTTTGTAAAATAGAGACCTAGGGTTTCCTAAGATATAAAAAGAATGAGAGAAGAGAAGGGGGGCAGCCAGCCAAGAAGAGAAAAACGCCCCCTTCCTCTAA
>Ga0325414_1008689_pt1 | contig 10752 bp, 8 predicted proteins | sample PopdelMetagenome_8_FD_206183 | JGI IMG/M metagenome (GOLD analysis project Ga0325414, IMG submission 206183) | Populus deltoides microbial communities from Bellville, Georgia, United States - Leaf-PdKOR-R3 | ecosystem: Host-associated > Plants > Phyllosphere > Phylloplane/Leaf | place: USA...
TCAATCTCACTTTTCAGAAGGTTTTTCTTCCTGATAAGATCAGGAGACATGTATTTATATTAAGAATCCTGCTATGAGTTACATATGTTGTTCATCAGGTTCTGAGTACATAATAACCCCACCCCCCATATGTTATTAGTGATTTTTTCTAGAGCATACAAGACACTAAGTAATTTGTTCTTTTTTATTAGAATTTTAAAATTCAACAAAGCTAAGATATTAATATTATCAAATATTGAAATTTTCAGTAACATTGCTATTATTTTATCAACATTCATGTTTATATATGTATATATATATTCTAGAAATTTGAGAAATTTGAACGAAACAAGAAATGTTTTGTCTTGTATATATTGATAATATTGACTTATTAAATGAGTGAATTTATTAAATAATTTAGCTTTTTTCATGGAATGGATTTAAGTTGAAAGATTATTAAGATATTTTTATTTATTTTGATCTTAAATTGATGAAAAAAAAATATTTTGATGGCAATAGCAAACTTGGTAGAAATAATCATCCATTATGGAGAAAGTAGTAAAATGTTTTAATACAAAAAAAAAAAAAATATATATATATATATATTTTTTTTTTGTATTAAAACATTTTACTACTTTCTCAATATTTTGGTATCGAGGTCATAATTCTTGCCTTAAGTTCATTACTCTGATATCAAACAAAATGACAAGCTGTGTTATTAGGTGATGAGATCGAAGTCAGAACACAGTTCAACAAGTCACTGAGAATAAAAGTACAAACAACACACTTTACCGCTATAATTCAGCCAGGTTCCTTAAATACCCACATCCACCACACGATCTGGAGAGACACCTCGTGCAATACCCGAGGATATATTGAAGCATCTACGGTGCCAAATCCTAATTTCAAATGTAGCTTTAATTCGATCCTCATATCAAATCTCTATAGAGTTACTGCCTAGGAGTGTCAAAATTCAAGCTACCATAACAGAGCAGTTCAATATAAAGTTACTCAGTCTGTTTTTGCCACACTCAAGAGGCCTCCAAAGCAATTCCTCAGCTTCAGAACCCGGTCTGCAGGTGTATATTGCCATGCCATCCCCAGAATAAGAAACTGTAGATGTTGATGCACCAATTACAAGTAGTTCATTGCCCAAAGACTTGAAGGCTACACCCCATCCCGTGTTAGAATCTGCTCTTACTGGCACTGGTCCTAATTTCTTCCATGTTTTGCTCTTTTTCAAGTAAACCATCAGCTGGTTTGATGAAGGCTCGAGGGAGTAAAGCGCATTGTTCACAACAGCAATGAGCGGTGGAGATTGGAAAGTAGCGATTGTTGTATCCTCCAACATGTCTGGGATCAGGTCCCATGCCTTTTTATCCTCATCATACACTTCAGCACTAGTTAGAACCTTTCCCTCTTCATTCCGCCCTCCAATCACATAAAACTTGTTATCCATGAAACAACCAGAGCAAAGCTTTCTTTTATGCCACATCCTTGGAAGGTCTTCCCATGATTTAGTATCTGGATTATATTTCTCGGCAGAATTTAGATCAAAACCAGTCCCTGTCACTCCACCAGCTACAAAAGCAAAGGCACCACAGGAAGCAGAAGCAAACAAACACCGAGGGTTGATCATGGAAGGACCCTTATTCCAGCTATTTGTTTCCAATTCATATCTCCAAACAACAACACCATCGATCTCCCTGCCTGAAATAATCAGATGGGTCCCTGCACAAATGGATTCCTTATCTCCAAAAGAGAAACAGCAGTCTGCCGGTATATCTGGAAGCTTCCTGCGAGAACTGAATTGTTGATCAAATGCCCACCAACTTTTGTCCCCAGTTGCAAAAATAAAAACTAAGGATTCTCTAAATCCGATTTCCCTCCTGATGTTTAAGAGCTCACCACTCTTTACAAGAGAGAGTATCCTCTTGTTCACAATCCGAAACTTCCAGTAGTCTGATCGTGGAACTCTTGCCAAAATCTGATTCTCTAACTCATCACAGAGTTGGGGAACATACGAGTAATCTGCATCCTGAGGTTCTACACTAGAGGAATCACCAACTCTGCGATCGCAGCAAGGGAAATCATAACACCCCACTCCTCTTCTACTATTTTCACAAACCCCAATCTTTTCCATTGGGGGGCTATTAGAATGAGTCCAACAGCTGTTACCAGAGCCCTCTGCAAGCACCCTTTTCTTACTAGGATCGGGATCATTTCTGCTCACATCCCCTCTTCCATCTTCACTCTCCAACTCTTTTCCTTCGGACATGGATCAAAGACCTTTCCAAAACCTGCAATTCTCTGTCATTTAAAAAAAACGCAATTAAAAACGCCAGGTTATCATCAGCAATAAAAATACCAATAAGCAGAAAATCATAAAACAAACAATTTTGTTTTCAACAGCTAAACATATGAGTGGATATGGATACACCTCGACAAAAGAAAAAAGAATTCCCTGAGAGACAGAACCCATCAACAAATCTTTCATGCTACTAGGAAATGACTGAATATCCATCAACAGACCTAGAAGCAGCGGTTCTTGCCCAGATAAATTAGATCAATTAATCATTTCTATGCACTGAAATTGATCAAAACTAACAAAAAGAATCAATCTTTCGACCCAAAAGATTAAAGAGTATTTGAAACCAGAAGTACGGTTGCCATGGCTGGATTAGATTCCAGAAATGGGGCAATAGTTATAGGAATACAACTACATAGACGAAGCAAAACCCAGATGAAAACTTGACAGCTCTATGCCATGAATCAAACTTGATCAAGATTCCACAAATGAATTAACATGACTATGATTCAAATTCAACAAGAAACAGTATATATTATTATATTCACCAACCTCAAAAGATCTATTTAAGTTTGAGATCAAAGAACACTTTTTATCACCAGTTGATCAAAACAAGAGGGTGAATTAACACATATAACAAAAAAAAAATGTATGAAGATGAGAAGTATAATCAAAATAGCCAAAAGAGTCAGAGAAAATGCAGTGTCATGGGTTGGATTGATAACGAATTCAAAAGTCTAAAGAACACCAAAATGGATACACACCCAACAAAGCAAAGCCAAAAAATGTACCAAGAAATGTTCTCCGGACAAAACACAAGTACACATATATATCGACAAACAGAGAGAGAAGAGAGAGAGAGGGGCACTTAAGGTAATTCCAAGTCCAGTCAAGTTGAGTCAAAGGAAGTGACGGTACGGTTATGAAAAAAGATAAGTGAAATCATCAAATAAACAACGGTTTTAAGGCTTAGAATTTGGAGTGGAAGATGAGAGAGAAGCAGAGAAAATATTTAAAAATCAACGGGGGGAGGGAGGGAGGGAGGGAGAGAGGACAGGCCATTAAGAGGGAAGATAGAGAAGTGTTACTAGTATACTGTAATAGAGGTGTTAAAAAAAAAAAAAAACCAATAGGAAAGATAATATTAGTATCATCTCAAGTCCTCGTAACTTGAAAAATTTATTGTAAAAGTCCATAATGAATTGTATTTTAATTCATCGTATCCCTGTAAAGGATTTTTATGCTAGACCCGTGTATAGGTATGATATCATGTGTCTGTTTGAAAGTATGATCTAACCCGTATTTTTAAAAAATTTGATTCTTAAAATTAATATTTTTTTAATATTTTTAAATCATTTTAATGCACTGATATAAAAAATAATTTTTAAAACATAAAAAAACATCATCTTAATACATTTCCAAGTAAAAAACACTTTAAACCACAATCGCTACCGCAATCGCTACTACAATCTCAAACAGACCCAAATATCATAGTTTTGAAACCCGGCCCGACTCGGAGGGTCGACCCAGGCTTGGGACCGGGCCGGGTCTAAGTAAAAACCAGCCGAGGATTTGGCCTAGAGAAACCTGGTCGACCCAGGTAAGTCCAGCTGAGACCCGACCTTATTATACACACACACACATGTGAAATAACGTTGTTTTGGCCTTTTACAGTTAAAAGGCCAAAACGATTAACGATAAAGAATTGAAGACAAAAATGAGAATAGAGAAAACCTAATTAAAGAAATCTTCAAAGCCATTTCAGTCGTGAAGAAAAGCAGAAGACTCTTGATTACTGTTTCAAATCTGCGAATAATGTTAGATGAAGCTAATGTTACTTGTTTCTCTTCACGACCCTCCTTCTTTCACTCTCTTTTTTCTTTATTCTTTGCCTTTTTTTTTAACTTGCAGTTCAATTAATGATTTAAAGCCTCTGTCTTACACCCACATGATTCATTTTTCTTGATTTATTTTAGTTATTTCTTCGTAAATTGCATATTAGTTAATTGTCTCATTTTTCTTCTTTATGTTCATTTTGATGTGCTTGACAAAGAAGAGGACTTAGTTGACCAATTTAGTAGTGCAAGCTTTATTGTTCTGCAATCCCGATAGTTTTTGTGTTTTTTATTTTTATTTTTATTTTTAACAGCTCCTGCATGAAATTAGTTAACTGATGTTTAAAGACAATTTCAATTTACCTTTGTTAATTACAACTCAAATTTTGATGTTGAAGGATTCGTTTGAGTGCAATGGGTTGATACTGACTAGAGACTTATATTGTACTAGGTAGTTGTTTCCTGGAATATAATGTCCAATTTATCAGGATTTCTTCATTCTTTGGGTTTCTTCATTCTTTGTGATCACTGTAGTGATTAATCTAAGGAAAGAAGTCTTTTTCAATTATGTCAAACTGTCTTCTGATTGTAGGGTGCTAATTCCCTATATTTCAATTCTTTATAAATGGATTGCAAAGTGCTTTGCTGCTTATTCTGAATATATAATAAAAGTATATGATTTGGCTTGAAATTATATTCCATGTTATAAATTATATTAGTGCCAAGCTATGTGTAAAATGAGAAACCAGAATTGAAGTCTGAAAATTCTGGCTAAATAGATGATTTGGCTAATTGTTCTACTAATTTTGTTAATTGAATAGATTTTTCTGTTTTTTGTTTCTTCCCATAGTGTCCCTTGTTCTCTAAATTTATTTTTCATATCGTGAGCTTTTTTTTCGCGTTTAATATAGGTCCTTAAAATGTCTTCACATGATGGTAGTACTCCAAGTAGTAATCCTTCAACGAACCTATCATCTTAACCTTCAATTTCCATGTCAAATGGTAGTAGAGGAAGAACAGATTTGACATGGGGTCATTGTAGAGAAGCTCCTGAACTTAGTGTTGGATGTAAAAAAACTAAATTAGTATGTTTATATTGTGTTAAAGTATTTGCGGGTGGTGACATTAATCGATTTAAGCAACATTTAGTTGAAGCTAAAGGGGAAATTGAACAATGTTGCAAATGTCCTCCTGATGTTCGACATTAAATGCTTTTGAATCTTAAAGGAAATGTTAAAAAAAAAAAAGTTAGAGAAATGCAAGCAGATTTCAATCCATTTAATGCACAACAAAGAAAGCATAAGTGTTACATTGTAACTAGTTAGGTGTTTTCTATAGGTGTTGCATTGGTTTTTTTTTTTAGTTCACCTGGGTCAACCCATCTGACCCGTGACCTATATCATTAAATCGGGTCGAGTTTAAAAACTATGCCAAATATAGTTGTTAGATTCAAGATGCTTGGATCTGGTGTGATTGCCAGATCACGAGTCTAGTATTTTTTTTGGGTTTAGCCTGACGTGAATCAACTTGGGTCAACCCAGAAAAATTTTAAAAACAAATTGAGGTTTAAATATTTCATATGAAATAATTACGAAACAATCTATATGGATACAAGCTAAAATACTATTTCAAAAGGTTATGTTTTATTTCACATTAATATTATCTTAAGTTTTTTATCACACATTGAAAAAACACAACTTTTTTCTTGTAAACATAGAGTATATATATTATTAGGCTTCAAATCTCATATTGAAAAAATAAAACATTCTTCAAATTGATTATCACCAAATGAAAGCAAATGTTGTGTCAGATCCATTAAGTCAAAAGAATAAAGTTGTAGTTAAAGGGGATTTAGGTTGGAAATTGAAGGGAAGTATTAAAATTAGCAAAGATGAAAACAATCCTTAATATGGGACCTAAAGGATCTTTGATGGCTTGAATAATGGCACAACCAAATTGGTGGGAAAAGATCTGGTAAGCCTAAGAAAGAGATGCATAAGTAGTGAAAATTAAGGATTAACTGGAAAGAGGTCAGGAATCTCCCTTTCAAATGAAATAAAATGGGACTGTAGCTTTTGGAAAAAAGGATATATTTACCTGATTATAAGACCTTAAAGTATGAAGTCTTAAAGGAAGCTAAAAAATATAAGCTTGCAATGTATCCGGGGAGCAGTAAGATGTATTAGGACTTAAAGGATTATTACTGGTAGTCCAAAATGAAGAGGAAAATTGCAGAATATGTGGCTAAATGTGCTATATTGATGCAAGTTAAGATAGAACATCAAAAGTATGTGGGGAGATTACAATCCTTTTCGATTCCAGTACGGAAATAGAAGAATATTACCATGGATTTTATGTATAGGCTACCATGGAGTAAGAATGGCATTTTATGTTTGTCTTATTTCAACTAATAAAAATGACTGATTCAGTGGATAAACTAGAAAAATTGTATGTGAGTAAAGTGCTTAGATTACATGGAGTCTTAGTTTCTATAGTATCAGACAGGGATCCTTAATTCACTTCTAGATTGTGGCCAAGTATTCAACATGCTATAGATACTGAATTGGACTTGAGCACTGTTTCCATCTACAAACTGATAGATAAAAGAATGACCCCGATATTTGAAGATTTGTTAAGATCTTGTATCCTAAAGTTTGAAGGTCAATGGAAGGATCACTTACCCTTGGTATTTTTTTCATGTAATAACATTCATCAAGCTATGATTGGCATGGCTCTATACAAAGCTTTGTATGGAAGAAAATGTTGAACTCCTTTATGTTAGGATGAAATTGGCAAAAAAAGACTGTTGGGATCAGAATTGGTGCAAATGCCCACTAATAAGATCAAAGTAATCAAAGAAAGAATGAAGAAAGCCCAAGATAGACAAAAAAGTTATGCAGACAATCACAAAAGACCATTAGAATTCCAAGTAGGGGATCGAGTGTATTTAAAGATTGTGCCTTAGCAGAATTATTCGGTTTGGAATAAAAGGTAAACTAGAACTAAGGTATATAGGCCTATTTGAAATAGTAAAAAGAATTGGACTTGTTACTTATCAATTGACATTGCCCTCATATTTGGCCAAAATACATAATGTGTTCTATGTATCCTTACTTTGAAAAGTGAAGGTGGATCCTTCATGACTATTACCGCAGGTTTTAATATAGGTTAGAGAAAATTTAACCATGGACGTACAACTTGTAAAGATATTTGATAGAAATGATAAAGAGTTAAGAAATAAGAAGGTTCATTTGGTGAGAGTTTTATGGAAAAACACTCAAATGGGAGAAAAGACATGGGAAAGAGAGTCGAAAATAAAAAAGAAATATCCAAACTTGTTTTCGGATATAGGTAAGAAAACAAATTTCACGGACAAAACTTTTATTGCGAGGGGAGAATGTAAACCCCTAGAAAATTTAGAAGGAGATACATGATAAATAAGTGAGGAAAAGAAAGTATGATGTGAAGAAGTACTAGAAAAAATCTCAGTTAAAAATGATAAAAAAAAATTGATAACGATATGGTGATACTATAACGAGTTGTAAATAACTAAAATGGTAAAATAATACAAATTGGGATAAGAAAATGGTCCTTAGAGTTTGTAGAACAATTAATTTGATAAAAAAATGAAACAAAATTTTGGATTTTTGGTAGAGTTTAGTAGAACAATTAATTCTTTTTCCTTCTTAATGATGCTAGAACAAACACCAATTAGAGGGAATATGAGAGAAAAACTTTAGGAGAGCTAAATACTTCAAATACTTTGAGAGAAAAATAAGAATTGTGTAAGATTAAGATGTTAGGAAATGTAAAACCCTAATCACTCTCTCAAGCAAGGAATTAAAAAGCAACCAAGTGAAGGAGAATGAAGAAAGAGTAAGCTGAAACTCATGGCAAAGAAGAAAAAAAAATTTGAGGGAGAGGAAAAAACTTACCACAAAGGACACTTGGAGCTGGATCATTCGCACCAGGAGGAGCACATGCAACTGGATCTGATGGAATAGGTTGATGATCTATCCTTACCAGTTATTTTGGTAGAATTTGCATAAGATTAATGTTTTATCTTTAAGTATGATGGAAAGAGAAATATCATGAGTATGGTATTGTAAATAGTGGGAATCAATGAGGAAAGAAAGGAATGATTGAGGAGTTGAACTAAATAAATATGGTTTGGTGTTTAGACATAGAGTATCGGTATGAATATTGATAGATTACTCTATAGATTGAGTCCTATGAATATTATTGAATGTTATGGTCCGACGTTAAGATGTAGACCTGGATATTAAATTGTGGTAAGCTGTTATTTGGATAGAGTCTTACAAAATAAATATTTGTATTTATATTATAGTCTGACATTTGGACATACATTATCAATGTTGAATATGATAGGTTGCCATTTGGACAAAGTCCTACATATTATTGCGGAGTATTATGGTCTGGTGTTTGGATGTAGACTTGGCAATGAGAAACTATTGTATGTGATGTTTATTATTGAAATTGAGAAGTGAAATATATATATATAGATATCATAATGTGATTTGAATTTGGGAGTTTAGGTATAGAAAGAAATTTATATTCATAGATTTCTATTGTGGTGTACGAATATAGACAAATGAGGATTAATCAAATTTATAACTAACAATGAAAATGAATTTATTATGATTCATATTTACATAATCATTCTAATAACTAAACTTTAGGATCAAGTTTTACAAATGATTTACATTGAAATATTCCTACCTAATAGCAAAAGAAATCTAAGAAGACTGTATCAACTTTGTCCTGCGGTGTGTGTGTGTATGTGTGTAGGGTCAAGATGTGATGATGAAGAAAGGGATGAGTTAGAAATCATCCACAATGTTTAAAATAAACTAAGGCGTGCCTGAGACTGCCATATGTTGATTTTCTATTGCAAGCATGGGCTTTTGAAGAACTGAAACGATGAAAATTAAGAGGAAACTCTTCTGAAAATTTGTTAAAAGTTAAGATGGAACTATGATAAAAAAAAAAAAATGCCATAAACTTCTAAAAAAATATGAAAATAATGATTTTAATGTGTATTGAATATTCTGGGCTGTCACACATTTCTTCCATCTCATTCTTCCCCATCCATTGCAATTATTGTTTTGTCAAAATTAGGCCAAATATTTTCAAAGTACTTATTTTTCTTTTTTAAGAGGTGAATGTTTTTGGTATCCCTACAAGGCAGGTGGTGCAAAAAAATTAAAAGAAAGCAATCAAAGAAGATAAACTGCATAATCCTTATATTGATATTAAAAGTATAAACTAAGCTCATTACAAAGAAAATCATTTTCTAGTATTATAAGCTAAAATTACTGGAAAGGTAAAACAAAGTGATAAAAAAATTACTCTGGTTCAAAGACAATTGGGACTTCCTCATCAACCCAATTGTTTAGTAGCTCTCACTTCTTGCACTTCCTAACGTGCTGATCAAGATCTATGGCTTCATCCAGAGTATTACTATTCAACTTAGGGTTATTCAATGTATTAAGATTTGTTGCTGGAGCAAGATGAATCATCTAATTTCCGGTAGCTTCTTCTTTAACTAAAAGGGTATTAACAACCATTTCTTTAGGTGAATTTATCATATAAGCAGGGTAGGGATCAAAATTGAAGCTGATACGAGGTATATCCATCCTCTTATCGTAAGGCTCTTTTTCTTCAGTACAAGCCAATCTTTTCTCTCTTTTTTATTTTTGCCATTCTCAAATAATCCTTTCGAACTGGGCTTATATCCCAAACCAAAACGTTGATCAACATTTTTCACTTTCATGTGTTATTCACTCCACTTTCCATAACAAAGGTGGGTGGTATGTCGACCTCGATCATATATTTGGCATCCATTTTAACAACATAAGATAACTCTGGTCATCTTTTGATTGTATGCTCCGAAATCAAATCTAAATTGACAATTTCAAAGGCATGCAAATCTTTATCTTTAACCACCTCGGTCTTGATATATGGTTTAACAACATTCCTCATCATTGTTATAGTTTCCTCCAACTTTACTGTAACCAATCTACCATTTGCAATGTATTTCAGCCTTCGATGTAATGAAGATGCAGCATCCTTAGTTGAGTGAGTCCAAGGTCTTCCCAAAAAGATGTTGTGGCTTGAGACCAATAAGTTCAACCCTTGTGGATGGGCCACACCCGACCCAGACCTAAGGGTGTGTTTAGCTCGTGCTATTTTATACTTGAGAAAAACTGTCATGTTTTGGCCCTTAAGGCGTGTTTGTCAAACATTACCTTGAGACATTTTCAATGCCTCTATTAATTATAGGCTAAGAGTGTGTTTGACAAACACGCCCTATTGCATTTCCCATTAACTTTAGGTCATCTTTATTTTAGTATCTAACCACACATACCCTAAACAAGTTTATTTTTTTTTTAAATAATTCAGGGACCATTTTAAATTATTTGTTGGTCTCTCACATGTTTTTTCAATAATTTTACCTAATATTAGGCTATCAACTTACACTGTAAGATATTGACCTGGTAATAAAAAAATATATGATTTTTCTTTGAAATTTAAAAAAAATAAAAAAATTCCCTTATTTCAAAAAAATATTAAAATATGTTTTTCATCAATAATTTCATATAATATTGG
>Ga0325414_1008690_pt1 | contig 10751 bp, 7 predicted proteins | sample PopdelMetagenome_8_FD_206183 | JGI IMG/M metagenome (GOLD analysis project Ga0325414, IMG submission 206183) | Populus deltoides microbial communities from Bellville, Georgia, United States - Leaf-PdKOR-R3 | ecosystem: Host-associated > Plants > Phyllosphere > Phylloplane/Leaf | place: USA...
TTATTATTATTATTATTATTATTATTATTATTCGATTGAATTACAATATATAGGGGAATATGGCAAGCGGGCAAGTGTCAAAACGAGTCAAGTACAAGAGCTCAGTGAAAGACGCTGGCACTCCTGGTCGACTATTTTTGGTATTTTTCACTGCCTTTTCTTTCCGGGCTTTCAATTTTATCGTCAAAGATTGAAACTTGATTGCATTTTTTTTTGTGTTTTTGGGTTCGGGTGCAGACTTTGGAGAGGTTAATGTTCAAGCCTAACAGTCCTAATTCTGCTACAAAGCTTAATATGGAGTTTAGATTCATTAAAAGTAAAGGACTCAGTTCATTTTTTGTTTGTTTTGGTGGGATTTTGTATCTTTGTTTTTGGTGTAATGGTTTGTGTTTCTATTTTTATGTACATTGAATGCGTAGATCATAGGTACACTAAGGAGGGATCAAATAAAGCACCAATGCTTAATCTCACTTCGAGTCAGGTACCTGTGTTGCATATTATAGAATTGTTTGTGGTTGTTAGTTATTTCTATTTCTTGTGTTTTTAATGTTGTACTCAAATGTTTTTTTTTTGGGTGTTGTAGGGTGTGAATTACATATTTGAGCTTGAAAGTTATGATGATCTCCACGTTTGTAAAGAGTGTGTGGGTAAGTCTCGATTATCAAGCATAGGCTGATTTCAAGTTTCTCTATGAAGCATTGGCTGTTGATTAGAGATTATGATTTATTATGGAGTCAATAGTAATGTTGTGTTTGGTATATCGCAAGCAGAACTGTAATGCAATAGCAAGTGTGAGATTGATTGACATATTTCAAATAAAACACACATGCAGTTGTATTCTGGTTGGTATGAAGAAAAAAGGTTCAGGGGAGAAGAATCATCCCTCTTCTTTTGTGGAACGTAGTATATATATGCTCATCTTTGTAAACAACACGATCAATTGCTAATGTGTAGGATCTGTTATTCTTGTTTAATTGCACCAAAATATAATCATTCATCACTCTGCTATCGCAATTTGTGATCCAACAAATAGTGGGATGATTCATATATTTACATTCCCTTAGATCCTTCATCCCATTATGCCTCTTATTCATTTCTCTCCCATGAGAGAACTCTAAATCTGTGTCCTAAGGGGTTTATATTTCAGCATGGCACCTGTGTATGGACATGGAGTATATTTGCTGTGACATTTTTTCATTAAGCTTACAGTGTTGTCAAGTTTCTATGCTGTAATCTTGCTCTGACATGAACCATTTTTCTCTGCCTTCATTGTTGAGTTCATATGAGAAAGGGAAGACGTATATCTCTATGTTCATTCTTATTTGTGATTAATGAGGAACCCCGGATAGATTAAAATATAGCCTTCTATAACCATTAACTATGGGACATCATAATGAGTTTATCTAAGCCCTTGCCTTCTTTTGCTCTCTGTTTCATGGAACTTGTCAGAGTTTTCTGCTTTCTTACAACTTTTATAAATTTTTTACTGCATGCTGTTTATACTACTGATAATCATAATAATATGTCAGTCCTCGGTGTACTACTTCTGAAGCTCTGGTGTTTGGTGTCTTGTAAATAGGCAAAGCCCTTTCGAAGACCGAAGAGACACCAAAGCCTGTAGACACTTCTGAAGTTCCCTCTGAACAACCTAGTACAGAAGAACTGCTTTCCAGGATGAATATGCTGCGAGAAAATAGGTAAATTTATTTACTCAGACTCTTGATTTGGAGCAATTGTAGTGCAAATCCTTTGGGCGACTGCTTGGCAATCATGTTATTTTATAATAATGCAAGTCTCTTTTATTTTCTCCTTGAAACTGATACTAATTCTAATTGTGCTTCAGTTAAATTTAAGATGTACTTTCCCTTTGGTTCTATTTTGTCTGGCATAATCTCAAATATAATGGTAAAAGAGAGCACTTCTTGTGGTACATGCCATACACAACTATCTAAGAAGGGAAAATATATCTTTCTTAAAAAGAATTGTTTGACAGAAGACCTAGCCTCAAGTTCATAGATACTCACTAACACTGGTTGTTTCAAGCTTGTAAAGCGACAATATCAACTGTACAAAAATAAGCTGCTAATGAAGATTTGATGACTTTGCCAAGGATCAATTAACATGTCAAACTTCTTGTATTTAAAGAAGAAGAGTTATTCTTTTCATGGTACTTGCAGTGCTTGCTATCAAATTTCTACTTGGTAAAGTGGTGTAACCTGTATTAGGAACATAAAAATAAGGAATTTAGAGTTTAAGAGCTTCCGAGGTAAATTTGAACAGAGCATAGAAAGATGATGGGCAATGAGTTCAGAAATCAATGCTTTAATATTTTTTTCTGATGACAAGGAAAAATGTGCTGGACATATCTAATTTTCTCCTTTATTGAGCCAGCATGCTAAGAATATCTTACCTTTTTGAAAAGTTAACCACACTATATTAGCTGCTGTGCTTTGATTTAATGACCATCATCACTGGATTTTTTCCCCTGCTAAATGCATCTTTTTTTAATTGGGCTGATGTTCTTATCTCTGTGATCCATTTGACCACTAAAATTTGTCATTCAGCGAGTTGCAGAAGCTTCATAAGCGGTTTGTGAGTGATGGTGTGTTGACAGAAGCAGAATTTTGGGCAACTAGGAAGGTTAGTGTTCTTTGAAGATTTATGCTTGATTATTTTGCTTTCATGATGTGTCTTTTCATTTGTATTTGAACTTGCAGTTTCTATCGGTTTGGATCTTAATGTTTTCTTCAATGAAACCATCTGCCTAGAAGCTGTCATTCTGATTGTGAAAGGCAGTATTATTTAGGAATATTTAATTGCAATTCTTCCTCCTTAAATTGAATTGCAGAAGTTGCTTGGTGGGAACACTAGCAAAAAGTCAAAACAACGGACAGGCCTTAAAAGCGTCATGCTTTCAGACACCAAGCCCTCAACTGACGGTCGAGTACTATACACCTCCCTCCCTCCTCAACCCTCTCTATGTGTGTGTGTGAACATGAGCTGGTGCAAATATTCTTGCCTGTTTGTCTTTGCTGTTGAGATTTTTTTATCTGTTTTCATCTACTTTCTTTGTGGCCTTTTTGACGTGAAAAGTTTTTACTTCTTGCAATTCCAGACAAACAAAGTCACATTTACTTTGACGCCTGAGATTGTTCGTGAGGTAAGATATCTCATGATTATTCAATAACAAGGATAGTACAAGATTTTAGCTTATGAATTTTCATTGGTGGTAAAAAAGTATTCTTCATGCTAAATCACATCCTAAATTCCATTAGAATAGAAGCCCTGCCCCCATATTCTTTCACCTATTTTGTAACTTCTTCATTCTTCCAGTTATTTAACAATTAAATCGTGTCCCAGATTTTTGCAGAGAAACCAGCAGTTCACCAAGCATACTTGACTTTAGTTCCCAAAAAGGTAATGAGAGCATTGGAACTACTTTTTAAATTTTCAAGGGTGTTTTCATGACAAGATCTTGATAATTCTCTCAGTAAATAATTATCCCAAGTTGAGGCACGTCTCATAATTTTTCTTTTATGAACTCTTCTGGTGTGTTTAATTTTTTATTCCCTGAGTTCCAGATGTCAGAAAGGGATTTCTGGAGCAAATATTGTAGAGCAGAATACCTCCAGCATGCAAAAAATGCTAATGCTGCGGCTGCAGCAGCAGCAGAAGCTGCTGAAGATGAGGAGCTTGCTCTTTTCCTGAAACCTAACAATATTTTGGCCAGCAAAACTCAGCGGAAGGTATCCATTCTTGGTTGGTTATTTCATATATCTTTTTAAAAAAACTGGGATGTTTCTTCGTACTTTTTATGTCCTTTTATTCTGAATTAAGATATGTTGATTCAATCGGTGCCTTTTGTTCCAGATCAGAGGTGTTGATCCAACTCTAGACATGGAAGCTGATGAAGGGGATGATTATACGCATCTTCCAGTAAGTTGTATAACGCCAATTTTCATATTAAGACTATATTCCTGGAATTTGTTATTTCCTTGTGAATTATTTATAAATGGTAAGCTTGGATGTAAAACTCCACTGGGAAATAACGCTAGAGTTTGTATTTCCTGCTTATCGTATACTAATTTTCGAAAAGAAATGCTAGATAGGTTTATTGAGAAAATGGAACATCTCAATAAAAAATATAAAATAAGGGTTTTCTTCCCTGCTTAACATCCTCATGTATTTGAATTAAATTTAAACTTAGCATTATGTTACTTTCTGGTGGAAATCCTAGTTTCTTCTCTAGGTTGATTGTCTGAACCTGTCATTATGTGCTTTTATATCTATCTCTTCTAATCATGGTTGCACTTTTAAAATACAGGATCATGGCATTGTCCGTGACGGTAGCAAGGAAATAACCAAATTGCAGCATGAACTATATAGAAGAACTCTGTCGCAGGACCTAAACAGGCATGCTGCTGTTGTTCTTCAAGGATCACCTATAGGTAAGAGTTTTCTATCAAAGTTTGCTTCTAAGTGCTTTAAGTGTGCAATGAATGATTTTGTGTCTGTTTCTTGTTTCATTTTCTGGTGTTCGTACCTTACAAGTTGCGACTAGATACCTTGTGAAATTAAGATTTGTCATCTTATAGATGAGGAGCAATTGAAAGACACACAGACTGTAGCAGAGGCACTTGAACGGTCAAAACAGGGTTAGTATGGTTTGTGTTGACTTCCCTTTACCCCTCCTCTATTTGGTCATGTATGAAAACATCCTTGTGTTTCTGTTGCCAGGACAGAATTCTTCAAATGAAGAAGCTGATATCAATGCAAACCAGGACAGATTGAGTAGAATTTTAAAAATGATGGAAATTGATGATCTTCAGGCGTCAATTGATCTTCCTTTGGCACCGCTTTCTATCAAGGTTTGATCGACTTCTTGTCATCAAGAGTCTGGTGTAAATTTTTTTAATTGAGATGCATGATTTGACGTTTCTGAATCCAGGATCCAAGGGACTACTTTGATTCTCAACAAGCTAGTGCTCTTAAAACTTCCAGAGATACCAGTATTGGAAATGATCCAGTAAGATGCACCCTGAGTGTGGAAGAATCATATGCTTCTTTGAGGGATTCCATTTCCCACATAAAAAACACAGGATTGGTTGATCCCATGGTTACACCTGAAGTTGCTGCTAAGGTAATGGATCTTAAATTATCTGCTGTTTATTTGCTACATATTATTGGAAAACTTTCATATTACCGTTAATACTGTAGTATATCATGTGACTATGATGCAGGTCCTTTCGGTCTTGACCCACAATATCTCAAGCACCAAATATGATATTGGGAAGAATCCCGGGCTAAGTGTTTTGGACACGTTGCCAAATACAATTAAAGAGGAGCTGATATATGTGAGTTTTTGTAATTTATATGGATCTTGTTTCAGGGGAAAAAATGAATGCTTTGCGTTGGATCATGCATTGGCCGATATTGCTGTTAATGCTAGTTTACTAGTTTTCATTTTGTCAGCCTTACTGGGTTATTGCATGATTTTGATTTACTTTCCTGTTATCTCATGTTCATGTGGAAAATCTTGCCTTCAGCACTGGACGTCTCTTCAAGAGTTATTGAGGCATTACTGGTCATCATATCCAATCACTACTATGTATCTTTATAGTAAGGTAAATGCAGTTGTTCTTTTGTCACATTGTGCTACCTTAAATAAAATGAGTGAAGTTGTTTCTTTTTATTTCTGGATTCAGGATTTCAATGAGTGTGGCATGATATTTGAACATAAAAAATGCTGCTTTGGTCAGTATCGGGATTGAAAAGGGACGGCTTTAATGACTATATCAATATAGTTAAATAATGAAACCATGAATACCTCGTTATTTTTCCCTTTTTTTATTGTGTAGAAGATTTTCTCTTGCCATGAGGTTGGTTGGAAATAGCTTTTCCCAACTGCCAACATGCTAAAGAGATATTGCTTTGAAGAGGAATTCCTTTCGTTGTACCATCATCTGATCTTTCAGTTTTCTCTCTGTTTATTGAATATTTGCAGGTAAGCAGGTTGAAGGATGCAATGGCAAAAATTGATTCTCAGCTACAGGTAATTTTGGCTGTAAGCTCCTTTTGTGCTTTCCTTATTCGCCCATTCAGAGTTCTTTTCTGTGACAATACAATTCTAGTACCTAACTTATCGCTTCCCTTCCCCCTCCTCTCTTAAGTCTCAAACTGCGTCTTTCTGGCTCTTTGCATGTAGTGTCAGTGCGATTTGACCCTCACTGCAATGTATAAACACTAAATGCTAATTATCTGTGATTGTTACTAGTTGTTGACCAATTCCATCCTTTACTTGACCAGTTGAATATCATTTTTATCTTTTCTTGTCTCTCGTAACAGAAATTTATGGGCATCTTTTTGTAGACCTTTCATGTCTTGTTTAGTATAATAATTCTGTTAACATTTTTGCATCTGATTACAGTTCTCACTTGAATGAAGCACATTGTGAGTGTGTTGGATATTCATTACCTTAAGCTAAAATTTTCTTCATAGCATTAAATTTCCATGTTTGTGCTTGGTGTTCTTGGGACATTGGGTTTCTGCATTCTGTTTTTTTTTTTTTTTTACATTAAAATGTTCTTGGCACTTGCTGGATGCATGCAACCTGTATTTGTTACCTACTTCCTTCTCCAACGTACTATTCCATGGGTTTTGAATGAAGCTATCAAAGTGCTTATTCCTTTTTCTTTTAAATCTCAGGAGCTGAAGGAATCTGTGCAGTCAGATCTTCGACATCAGGTTACTCTACTAATTCGACCAATGCAACAGGTTAACACTTCTTTCCACTTCTCCATTTAACTCAAGGGTTTGATGCTTTGATGTATTAAAATTTTCATAGCAGCCGTCAATTATCTGTTTGAGCTGTTAGTAGACTTCTTTTTGACTGAAATGTTAACCATGGTTTTGAGTTTTTTGAAGTGAGATTGGAATTACAAAAGTTAACAAATACCCTAATTTTCTATTGTTTTGCCAACTCTGCCAAGATCACAAGCCAATTGCAAAATATTCTGAATTGTTTTTTGCATTTGCATTTTAGTTTTGGCTGGAATTCATGGAAGACCATTTTTGCAGGCTCTAGAGGTAGCTATGCAACATTATGATGCAGACATGCAGAAGAGATCATCGTGAAGTGGAGAGAGATCAAATGGACATACCTAGGGAAATTTTTATCCTTGTGTCACTTCACAAACATCATGCTGTGACATTATTTGCCACCTTCAAGTCAATTTTACTACTGAGTTCATATTATTTACATACAAAGGTGATTATAAGTGAGCATTGTTAGAAATAGAAATATAGGGGTGCCTACATGGTCTATCATCATCGAAATATGTATTGCTAACTATGGATACTATCAACGAAAGCCAGATTTTCTAGTATGCAACAAAGTTGGAGCCCCTGTTTTGACCTTGGTGATTTGCTCCTTCAATTATTTGATGTCAATGCAGTTATGTGCCCACATATCCTGATTAGTAAACAAGTCAAGGATTTCTGTCCACTGATAACAATGTCAACAGCAAAGGGAGATGCGATTGTTTTTGCCATCTAACATCCAAAAAAAAAAAAAAACGAAGTAAAAGACATCAAAATGCAAAAGGGGCAATTCCGTTCATCTTGAGAAGTCCATTTTTGAACTAGTTTTGTAGGATAAATGTGTGTCGAAATGGACACAAATTAACACAGCTGTGTGGAAAGTCATGATCTTCAACCCCATTGCAAGATCAGATAAGCTGCAAGGCATCTGTTTCAATTTAACAAATCTGAGAACCATGAGACATTGTTCCTTTCAACAATAGCTACAGTCAAATAACAATAAACAAAAGTTATTACGATCCAAAACTAATGCCAATGAGTCAGTCCCAACAAGCACCTAAAAACAAGAACAAGTTAGGAAAAAAACAGAAACCCTGAAGGAAATGCTACTAGAAAGGAGGAGGAGGAGCATAACCCATGAAAGGCCTTCCAATTCCAGCTCCACAAAGTGAACCACTGACACTAGAATCACATTCATGAAAAGCATCCTTCAACTTGTGAAACCCGTTCTTGTAAATTCCAAAACCAAACAACAACCCTATCAGGATCGCCACCAGTACCACACATGTGCACAACATGCACACCCTCTTCCCACAGCACATCTTTGCTAGCTGTTTTTCAAGAACTTGGCGTGTTTTGAATCTTGGAGTTGCGTTAAGGGAAACAAACACAGTAAATAAAGTTGAGCGTAACAAATATGAGAATTGTTAGCTTGAAAGCAAAGCAGATAAAGAGGAGAGATTCTGATGGTTTCGATATTATTCTGATGTGGATAGTTTTTATTGGTTCATGGTCTCCACTTGCAGAATCATCACCATTGGGGCCATGGATGAAAGTAGACTGTTTAGCTTCGCGTCCACATTACTGGGAACGTGGTAAGTTTCTTGAATGGTCCTCTAAGTTTTTGAAAACCGTCATTTTAGTCCGTTAACTAAATTTCTTTGTTATCTAGGTAGACAATTGTTTAGGAATTAAGTTATATATATATTTTTTAGATTTTTTCTACACAAATCCCTTAAATTTTATGTCAAAAAAACAGGTGATTTATCATCTTTTCAATCTAAAAACTCTCATTGTTTTTTTTTTCCTCTCCTTTTTACTATATTTCTCACCCCTTAAAGTTTCGTCTACAGTTTTTTTTTTTAATATTCAACACTGAGTGAAAGATTCATTTCTTCTATAATAAAGAGAGCATCTAAAACGAATTATCTATTTTTCGTGTCAAACAAAAGGCAAATGGATGTGTTGATGATTTCCATTCGGACATGTTTTTAATGGATTCTCGCCCTGCATGCCACCGATCTCCCCTGTTCATTCAGCACTCATTCTGAATTTGAATATATTTGGATCTGGATTATTTAACTCAATGGAGTTTTATCGAGTTAACATCTTATTTGATTTAACTGTAAATCAAATTTAGGTTAAGTTTTTGTTTTCGAGTTTTCTAAATTTACCTATTAAATTAGAATGAAATTAACAATTATCATATCAATTATTCTTTTTTTTTAAAAAAAAAAACATGTAAGCTTGCAAAACATCATTCATGAATATTGTTTTTAAACGAGAGAATGCCGGCATCATTTGCACCATAGATCATGTATCTCTTAACATAATTAAAGAAGTAAACCCTAATATAATAGAGGAGGAGGAAGGTTTTCCTGCTCGTGCATGCTATCATGTATTGAATCCTTGTTCGGCTTCTTCTCGATTCTGCTGTTTTATTTTCTAAAAAACAACTCTTAAAGATCAGATCTCTTAGGGCAAATACCAAAATTAAGTCCTTCTAAAATCTAATTTTAGACAACTTGTATTTATCTAATTAATCTATTCTCTTAAAAAATATATATATATTTCCTCCAACGTTCTTTAAGATTTGAAATCAAAATAATAATTTGGGCACCAAACGTCATGTTAAATTTGATATCAAATTCTATATAAATATCATTTTAAAAATTTAAATATTATAATATCGCATGTGTTAGAAGACGAAGCCGTTGGATTACCAAATTTCACCATCTAAGACGGTGTTAGGAGCGGCACACCATTCTCTTTTTGACTTTTGACGCGTGCTTGTGGCGGAGATAAGGTTGAGCCTTTATATGTTTTTTTTTTTCTTCCTTATTCTTTTTTCTCTTCAGACTTAGAAATTTACGTCAGTTCATTTAAAAAGAACAATATTGTGTCCTTGGATTGTATTTTTATTAGTTTTGGCTTTTATTCTTCTTATTATTATTATTTATTTTGTTTTTGATGTTTTTTAAATTTTAATTTTTTTTAATTTTATCCTTAAGAATTTTATTTAATTTAGTTTTCTTGATCATTTTATTGCATTTATTTATTTTTATCAAATTTTAGTTATCTTTTTTTTTATTGCTATTTTCTTATTCTTTTTTTTATTTATCTTTTTAATCTAATTTGGACCTTATTCTTTTGATTATTATTTTTTTTCACTTTAATCCCTAATGATTTTCTTTCATTTAGTTTTTATATCAGATTTGATATGTATTGTTTAGATTTTAAATTGTTTTGTTATTAAAAATTTTATTTTGTTATTTTGTGTTTGCTTTTCTATAAGGGTAATCTTAGTGTCATGACCTGAATCTGATTTGAGTTTTTTTTTTTAATCTTTTTTTTATAATTTTTTTTTAAATTCATCATTTGATATTTTGGTTATTGGGCTTTAAACTTCTTTACTTGTTCCACTTTTTTTTATTGGATTATCCTAATTTCATATTCCAAGCAACAGATTAGTTGAGTTAACTCAGATTGACTCGAGTTTTTTTTATTCTAAACTCTTTTTATAATTCTTTTTTTTTTTTGCAATTTCATCATATGACATTAAATTATTGGTTTTTGAGCTTTATCATTTTTTTTTGTTTTTCTTTCTATGAGGTTATGTCAAGTGCAAGTTTATCAAGTTAAGCTAGGTTAGCTTGAAATATTTTTCAACGTTTTTTTTATTGAACTTCAATATTTTTTGTTAGGTTATTCTTTTAAGAGTTTAATTTTTTTCATTCTAATCTCATATTACAAATAATTAATTTTTTTAACCAAATTTATTTTAATCTCATAACTCATATCACTTATTAATTAAATTAACTCAAATTAATTTAAATTATCTTAACATTTATTTTACATTAAATTTTTTTTGTCGCAGCATAACAATAACCACCTTAGACAATAAATGAAGGTCTTACCAAAAGAAGAAAAAA